>Ga0316608_1000841_pt1 | contig 13095 bp, 10 predicted proteins | sample MIS2016152B_MG_FD_207673 | JGI IMG/M metagenome (GOLD analysis project Ga0316608, IMG submission 207673) | Microbial mat bacterial communities from Middle Island sinkhole, Lake Huron, Michigan, United States - MIS.2016.152B | ecosystem: Environmental > Aquatic > Freshwater > Lake > Sediment...
GAAGTGTTAAATGAAACTGAAACTATTTTTCCCGGTACAGATTTGAAATTATTTTATAAAATCGCAACATGATTACATACGATAATTCAGGAGTTCTGCATTTACAAATTAGTGTAACTTCTATTTTACATCGAACACAGGTTATTTAATTATTTTTAAAATTAGTACAAACACGTGTTCATAAAAAAAATACTCACCAAAAATTGATGAGTATTTCTTATTATAATTTTTATAACATTTTAAGCTTCTGCTTTTATATATTGTTTCATTAGGTAACCGGGTACTAAAGCAGTTATTAATATCCAGTTATCAAATTGGTCATGAATATAAACCTTTCCACCTTTTTTTACGGGATTCATTAACTGTGTTGCACTTTCTTTAGCAGAGCTTCTAATAATAAGTTTATCAACAATAACTTCAGCATCTTCTTCAGCATCAGTATTATCGTGGCTTACATCAGTTCTTTTAATCCAACCTTTAACTTTGTGCAAAACTTTGTACCAGTCGCCTTCTTCGCCGATTATTGAAACAATAGTATCTTTTAAAATAGGGTCGGTTAATTTTTCAGCCTCTGTTGAAGTACCATTCCTGAAATTTAATTTGCTGGCAGTTACAACACCTTGTTTAATAATGTTAGTTGGTACTATTGATTCTCTGAATAATTCTGTTACAGTTTTTGGTGCTGCATTAAAAATTTTTGTTCTTAGTTCATCAAGAGGAAATGCAGGTCCCGGGTCTGTTTTTCTACCAACGGCAATTTCTTCGTGTCCTAAAATATATTTTATGTCGTAAGTTGCTGCAATTGCTTTGCAAATTTCTTCTACTGCAGCAATTTGTTCGTCTGTATATTTTTGCCAGTACTTGTTTTTGGTAACAGAGTTTCTATGTGCACCTTCAAAAACCATATTATCCGCTACTGGTTTAGGATTTGCTTTAGTAGCTTCTATCCAATTTACATAACCTTCTCCTTTTGTATTCTTTGTTAAGTAACCCGGATTTGAAATTTCGATACCGATTGAGAAGTTATTGAAACTTGAACGTCCGTCATAAGTACTTGTTCCTGCGTGATATGCTTTTTTGTCGAAAGGTACCATTTGTGTTATATTACCATCTTCGTTTACAACTAAATGTGCCGAAGTTTTTGTGGTACTCATAGCAAAATATTTTACAGCTACTTTTCCATTATCACCTGCTGTATAATGTATTATAATTGTGTCTGGAATCATTGTTGTATCTTTTCCATAGCTATTTGCAGCAACATAATCTACATTATCACCTACTAATTTATTATTTTCAATTTTCATATTAATTTATATGTTTTAAATATTAATAATAAGATTTATTTAGTTACATTCCATTTGATACTGCCATTGAGTGTCATCGCTACCTATTACTTTAACGGTTATATAATTACTACTGCATTTTAGAGTAGCTTGTCCCGAACCGCTAACAGCTTTTTTAGTATTAAATAACTGCTTTTTGCTAGAACCTGTTCCACAATAAACAATTAACTGGTCTGGAATGCTATACATATCCCATTTTATTACAAATTTGGTTGCACCACCTACACTGTGTACTTTTATAGTAACACCTTCGCCACCTGATTCTTGTGGAGCATCACACGGTACAACCGGAACATCAGGAATTTCTTCATCATCAACAACTGCTTCTTCTTCGTCATCTCGAGGAGGTTGTGGTGGATCTTCCTCGTCTTTTACTATTGTCAAAGGAATATCTCTTTTTGATGCCGAAGTTACTAAATCGCTGAATAGTTTATTTTTAATTGTTGTACTATTTGTGTTGTATCCTGTTTTTGAAGCAGTAATACTAACTTTGTCGGAAGATAATACACCTGCTACCATAAACTTTCCATTGGTGTTGCTATATTCTTCTGTAGCTCTTTGAATTCCATTTACAGTGATAATATTTTTAACACCTGATAAACCGGTGCTTCCGTCTGTATCTCTAAACTCAACATCTTGCAAAGTTGGTCTTATATACAGTACTCTTTCATCTTCTTCGAGTTGAATAAAATCATCAACAACTGTTGTAACACTAGTATCATTGTAGAATGCTTTTGATGCAATAATTGTAACAAGTTCAATAATGTGTACATCTTCAAAAGTACCTTCACCAACTATCGAAGCATAACCGTTTACGTTAGTTGTAACAGTTTGAATTGTATCTCCATCAATAACTAAATAAGCAGTTGCATTAGGAATTGGTTGCTTTGTTTCCAAATCTTTAACAATAAATTTAATCATCTTTTTGATTGGAGTCAAATGTAAAGTTCGGTTAGAATCTAAATCGCCATATAAAAATCTGGCATCTCCTGTAAGAGTGTCGTTTTCGTATCCATAACAACTTCCTATAACTTCGTATTCACCACAGTATGGAAATTTTTCAAGAATAGCAACTCCAGCTGGGTCAGTTATTGCTTTCCAGTTTTTATCTCCATCTTTTGAAGTTCCGTTACCACTAACATCTGCATTTGGAATAGGTTGTAAATCATCAATATCTTTTACCAAAAAATCATAATCATAAGTACGGTTTGATAGTTCTGCCATTACTTCTTTTTTGTTTCTTATTTTGTGGAAATATGGCATTATGCTGTCGCCCATAAAACAGTCGTTAGTTGCCAAAATATTAGCTTTTTGTCTTGCACAAAATATTCTGGAATATAATGTATAACTGACATTTTCAAAAATAATTACTCCCGAACTATCTGTTGAACCCCTGAGTATTACAGTATCAGATGTTAAAAACTCTTTTGTTTTAAAATTAAAAAGTTGTTTATCATGATAAGTAAATTCAACATAAGAATCTGATAACGAATTTTTATCAAAAGCATCAATTGTTTTTATATAAACATCTTTTTTAAAATTTATCAGCAAAATTAAAGGCAGAAGTAGTAATAAAAAAAGTAATAGCCACCAGTAATTTTTCTTCTTTAAATGAACAACATACTCTGATGTTTGTTCGGTATACGTAAAATTTTCTTTTCCTTTCATGTTTTGTAATAATAGTTTTTTGTATTTGTTTTAACCAAAAATTAATGTCAATATTAATAAAATAACATCTTTTTCTTAAATCACGAGTGTAACATTATATTGTTGTATAACAGTTATGTAAAAATACCGGAATTAAGAACGCCATACTTTTATATAGCTTTCAACTGCAATTTATTAGCAAAAAACTTGCGTAATTATTTATTTTTTAGATTTTATTATGACTTTAATTATTTTTAAGCGGAAATATAATTAATAAAACGGAATAAATAAAAAAAAATAAAATTAATTTAAAAATAAATACTTTTTTTGTCGGTAAATATTTTATGAATTATATAAATAATGCCAAAACATATTTTTTTAATTCTTTTAATATCAAGTTGTAAACAGAATGTTTTTTTCTCTTTATATTAAATATTTTACAAATAAATTAAAATTTAAAAAAGTGAATACAAAATAATTCTTTTTTCAAAAAAAAATAAATATTTTTACTTATGTAAATAATTAAATTTGTTATTATGATAAAAAAAGTATTAATAGCAAACAGGGGAGAGATTGCTATAAGAATTATGCGTTCTTGTCGCGAAATGGGAATTTTATCCGTTGCAGTTTACTCTGATGCCGACCGTACTTCTTTGCACGTAAGATATGCTGACGAAGCGTATTATATCGGAGCATCACCTTCGTCTGAAAGCTATCTGAAAATTGAGAAGATAATTGAAATTGCAAAACTTTCAAATTCTGATGCAATACATCCGGGTTACGGATTTTTATCTGAGAATGCTTCTTTTGCCCAAAGGTGTGAAGACGAGAATCTAATTTTTATCGGTCCATCGATATATGCAATTTCTACAATGGGAGATAAAATTACAGCTCGTGAAAAAATGCTTGAAGCAAATGTTCCTGTTGTTCCGGGATGTAATGATAATCTTGAAGATGAAAATCAGATTATTGATATTGCTAATAAAATAGGATATCCAATTATGGTTAAAGCTTCTGCAGGTGGCGGAGGAAAAGGTATGCGTCTTGTAAAATCTGAAAAAGAACTTATTGAGTCTTTAAACAGAGCAAAATCAGAGGCTAAAGCGGCTTTTGGTAATGATACTGTTTATATGGAAAAATATATTGAATCTCCACATCATATAGAATTTCAGATTTTAGCTGATAAATTTGGAAATACAGTTCATCTTTTTGAAAGAGAATGTTCTGTTCAACGTCGTCATCAAAAAGTTGTTGAAGAAACACCGTCTCCATTAATGACTTCGGAATTGAGACATAAAATGGGCGAAACAGCTGTAGCAGCTGCAAAAGCTGTTGGTTATTATGGTGCAGGAACTATTGAATTTCTGGTTGACAATAATTTGAATTACTATTTTCTGGAAATGAATACTCGTTTGCAGGTTGAACACCCTATAACAGAGCGTGTAACTGGTGTTGATTTGGTAAAGCAACAAATTAAAATTGCAAATGGCGAAAAGTTAGAGCTTAAGCAAGAAGAATTAAAGCAGTACGGACATGCGATTGAGTGCAGAATTTATGCCGAAGACCCAGATAATAATTTTATGCCTTGTCCCGGGATAGTTACATTTATAAGAGAACCAATGGGTTTGGGCGTTAGAAGTGATGGATATGTTACAAAAAACTATGAAATACCAATTTATTACGACCCAATGATTTCTAAATTAATTGTTTGGGGAAAAACTAGAGACGAAGCTATTAAAAGAATGCAAAGAGCTTTGTACGAATACAAAATTTCGGGTGTAAAAACATCAATTTTGTTTTTGGAAAAAATAATGAATACTCCCGATTTTATTGAAGGTAAATACGATACTCATTTTATTGAAAATAACAAAGATTTTCTGGAACACAAAATAACAGTAAACGAAAAACTAGAAGATTTGGTAGCAATTACTGCATTTTTTGATTATCTCGAAAATTCAAAAAAAACAAATCCTAGTACTAATCTTGGTTTAAATAAAAACAGTAACTGGAAAAATTACGGTCGGAAATATGGTTTTTAAAATTTTAAATAAAAGAAGCTTATGAATTTAGATATTTTAGTAAACGAAAGACTATTAAAAGTTAAATTAATTGAAAGAAATAATAATCTGGTTAAAATTCAGGTTAACGACAAAATATATGATATTGATATTGTTAAAGCATGTGAAAATAATTATTCTGTTCTTTATCAGGGTAAATCTCATGTTATTGATTTAGCAACAACCGAAAATCCTAAAAATTACTCAGCTTCAACTTATACAAATAATTACAAAGTTCAGATAATTGATGCACAAGCAAAATTACGATTGCAAAATAAAAGCACAACAACCGAAATTGAAACAAAAACAATTTTGAGTCCTATGGCTGGAAGTGTTGTAAAAATATTAGTAAATGTTGGAGATGAAGTAAAAAAAGGTCAAACACTTATAGTTGTTGAAGCTATGAAAATGCAAAGCGAATTTAAAGCAAGTTTAGATGCAATTGTTAAAAAAATATCAGTAAAAGAAGGAGCTACAATTAGTGGTGGACAAATATTAATTGAATTAAAATAATATTTAAAGTATGCAAAAATCTAAATATAATTATCAAATTTGCATTGAATTCTAAAAAATATAAAAATGATTACTTTCGAAGAAGCACAAAAAGTTATTTCGGAATCTAAGTTTAATATATCTACTGAAATTGTTGACATTAAGGATTGTCTTGGAAGATTTTTAGCCGAAGATATTTTTTCTGATATAAATATGCCTCCTTTTGATAAATCTGCAGTTGATGGATTTGCTTGTCGAAAATCAGATATTTCAAACAATTTAGAAATTATAGAGATTATTCAAGCAGGAAGCGTTCCTGTCAAAATTGTAGGCACAAACCAATGCTCACAAATAATGACCGGTGCTCCAATTCCGCAAGGTGCCGATACCGTAATAATGGTGGAAGATACTCTTGAAATTGATAATAAATTTGTGCGTAGTAAATTTGATTCTGTAAAACAAAATATTTGCTTTTTAGGTGAAGATATTAAAGAAAATCAACTTGTTCTTGAAAAAGGAATTTCTATAAATCCGGCTCATATTGCTGTAATGGCAACAGTTGGATATGTAAATGTAAAAGTAGCAAAAAAACCTAAAGTTTCGATATTATCAACCGGAAACGAAATAATTGAACCTTATCTTAAACCACAAAAATCACAAATTCGGAATAGTAATAGTTATCAGTTAATTGCACAGATAAAACAGTCTAATGCTATACCATTTTATTCGGGTATTGTTGATGATAACGAAAAATCAACTTATGAAGCAATAAAAAAAGCTATTGAAGTTTCGGATATAATTCTTATAACAGGTGGAGTTTCAATGGGGAAATTTGATTTTGTTCCAAAGATACTCGCTGAAATAGGATTTGATATAAAATTCCATAAAATTTCAATTCAACCCGGAAAGCCAACTTTATTTGCAGAATATAACGGAAAATTTTGTTTTGGGTTACCCGGAAATCCAGTATCGACTTTTGCAATTTACGAATTATTAGTAAAGCCTTTAATATTCAAATTACAAGGTAGTAAACTTAATAATAAAAATAAACGTATAAAGATGCAACTTGGAATTGATTTTAATAGAAAAAATGATGACCGAAAATCATTTCTACCGGTGTTTATAAACGATAAAAGTGAAATTATACCTGTTGATTATCATGGCTCTGCTCATATTAATTCGCTTTGTTTAGCTGATGGACTGGCTGAAATTGAGATAGGAATAAAATTTATACATAAAGGGGAATTTATTGATGTTAGACTATTTTAATAGAAGAATTACATATTTAAGAATTTCGGTAACCGACAGATGTAATTTAAGATGTACTTACTGTATGCCCGAAGAAGGAGTAAAACTTTTGTCGCATAATGATTTGTTAACTTTTGACGAAATTGTTGGTATTGTCAGATATGGTGTTGAAAACGGAATTGAAAAAGTAAGAATAACAGGTGGCGAACCTCTTGTAAGAAGAGGAATTGTAAGTTTAGTCGAACAGATAGCACAAATTAAAGGAATAAAAGATTTTGGAATGACTACAAACGGGATTTTGCTTCCTAAATATGCAGAAGATTTAAAAAAAGCAGGTTTACATAGAGTTAATATTAGTCTAGATTCTATTAATCATCAAAAATTTAAACAGATAACCAGAATTGGAGATTTAAACGAAGTTTTTGCAGGAATTGAAGCTGCAAAAAGTGCTGGATTAACACCTATAAAAATAAATTGTGTAATAAAAGCTACTAAAGAAGAACCTGATGCAATTGAAATTTCAAACTTTTGTAAAGAAAATAACCTTGAAGTCAGATATATAAGAGAAATGGATTTGGAAAAAGGTACTTTCTGGCAGATTCACGGCGGAGATGGTGGAAAATGCTCCGTTTGCAACAGATTAAGAATTACAAGTGTAGGAAAAATTAAACCTTGTCTTTTTAATAATATTGAATATGACATTCGTGAACTTGGAATTGAAAAAGCATTTGCAGCAGCCTTATCTTCAAAACCTTTAGTTGGTTCGGTAAACAAAAATGACAAATTCAGCAATTTAGGAGGTTAAAATTAAAATGATTGCTTTTACAGGTGCGTTAGTGATTTTGTAAACGACACATACCTATGTGTAAAGAATAGGTATGCTTATGTAAAGGCGAGGCATACGTATGTGTAAAGACGAGGCATGCCTCGTCTCTACAATCCACCTTTATATGCAAGTTTGGAACACGTATCAATCTATCTAAACTATTTAAAACCTTTTATTTATAATTAAATAATTAACCACTGAAATCGTAATTCCCCAACAAGTTAACCTCTAATGGCTAAACCCACAACAACCTAAAAACCTAGCATCTAGTACAAAAAAAAAGCGGAGTGAAATTAATCACCCCGCTTTTGTTAGAATTATCCGTTACCTTCAATTTCGTTACTACCACTGCCAGTGTCGGCTTCTTCTACTATTTCAGGTTCATCATTATCAATACTTGACGTTGAACTTTCGCTGAAAATATAGTCGTTGTAGTGAGCATCGGCTTCGTGATACCAGATAGCTTTACCAAGTTCGCACATAATTTTGAACTCGTCAAAAAGCTGATTACCTAAAGCAGTTCTTTCGTAAGTTGCAATATCTCTTTCATGAATCTTTTCATTTGCATTACGAACAGAATCAAGAAAACTGATATTTGCTGCAATTAATTCGTCAATATTTGATTGACTGTAGCCAAAAGCACTTAGGACAGGTAATCGTTTAGTTGCTTCGCTAGTTATTTGTTCAACTACAAGAAATATTTTATCATCTGTAATTTTTCTTAATTTATCGAAGCGGAAATAATAATAATTAGGAGTGTTTTCGCCATAAACCAAACCTGCACAAACTTTAAGTATTCGTAATTTATCGAACAAATCTGTACGACTTTGATTTTTTGTTTCAGTGGCTTCCATCTGAGCATTAAGCAAAGTCTGGTCACCAGGAAAAGAGGAGTAAGTGTTTAGTAAATTCTTAAATGAATTTACTCTTGCTGAATTAAAATTGAAACCCGAGAACAAATCAATGTCTCTTTCAACTGCGTAGGCTACCGAGTAGCTGTTGTTTAACATTTCACCTTGTGAAACTTTAAACTTAGATTTAAATACATCTTTCATATTATTTATAATTAAATTATGTTGTTCAATATGAAACAACGGTGCAAATGTAAAACTAAATTTACAAATTTCCAAATATTTTAGCATATATTTTTATTATTTATTACATTTTTATGTAATATTTATAATAAATTATCATTTAGATATATAAATAAACCAAAAATATATATATAATTATTATACAGATACATAAAATATTTTTAACAAAACCATAAAATATTATATTAAATATGAGTTTAAATGCTTTTATAAAGATGTTTAAATCATTTTTACACATTATATATATATATAAGCTGTATTAATTAAATAGAAACAGACAGGAATAAATGTCTGAACCTTGATTTTTAAGATTATTAGATTACCTTGATTATTAATAACCCCGCAAACTCTTTCAAGTCTTTGACTTGGAAGCGAAATACATTAAGCCTCCTGGCTTAACCCGATAAAAACTAATCCACAAGCAAGATGCTTGCTGTATTTTGGGTACAAGCGAAACGCTTGCACCAGTTGTTAGCCAACAAACTCTTTCAAGTTTCTAACTTGGAAGCCAAATACATTAAGCCTCATGGCTTAACCCAAAAGCAACAACAGCTATAAACCAAACAATTAAAAAATATATTTATTTTTATTGAAAAATAATGCAGCAAAAGGGTAATGTTTTTATCTTTTTAAATAACTAACTAATAAAGCACATACTAATTACTAATTACTAAAAACTAAAAACCATGACATAACCAACACCCACATTTTACAAAGTTTTAGAAACTTGTGTAAAAAACAATTAAAAACAATTTATAATTAATAATTTATAACTAATAATTAATTAAATGACAAAAAGAACATTTTTTTTGCTGCTGCTAATAACAACTCTCTTCAGCAGCAAGGTGCTTAAGGCACAAGACGAACCGTACGTACCGTTATTAGATACCGGAAAAGTATGGATTGAGGCAAAGCGAATGGAGTTTGGAGGTTTTATATTTACAGAACTTTGGACAGGTAATAAGATAATTTATAACGATACAGTATATTATGAACTATATGGTATTAATACAGAACCTTTTTATATGCGTGAAGATACATTAGAACGTAAAGTATATATTGATTGTAGTTTTTATCCTGAACCCTGTGAAGATGTTCTACTCTACGACTTCTCTTTGCAAGTAGGGGATAGTGTTGATTATGGAGAAGGTTATCTTTATAGACTTGAAGTTGTTGAAACAGAATCAATTTCTGAAATTAATAGGAAAATTTATTATTTACAACCTGTGTGGGATATGGAATTGCCGTTTGCAATATGGATAGAAGGAATTGGTTCGAAAGCAGGTGTTCTACAACCTAAATCAAATCCAGGTTTATACGGAATGGGAATGACTGAATTAAATTGTTTTTATCAAAACGAGGAATTACAATATCAATCATATTCAGCATCTGTTTATGGTTGTAATTTTGAGTACCTTGCAATTGATAAAATCGAAAAAAATTATTTAACCATTTATCCAAATCCTGTTACTGATATTCTAAATATCAAAATATTTAATGAACAATTAAATTATATTAAATTTGAAATAATAGACATATTTGGAAAGGTTTGTAAAATTGGAATAATTAATAATTCAGAATTTCAAGTTAATGTTTCAGATTTACCAAAAGGAATTTACATAATTCGATTCAATTATGATAATACAATTAATAATCAAAAATTTATAAAACTTTAGAAAAATGAAAATAAACAAAAATATAGCATTAATACCCCGACAAATCCAAGCAAACTCTTTCAAGTTTCTAACTTGGAAGCGAAATACTTTAAGCCTCATGGCTTAACCCGATAAAAACTAAGACGCAAGCAAGATGCTTGCAGTATTTTAGGTACAAGCGAAACGCTTGCACTAGTTGTCAGACTTACTCTTTCTACGCATCTAACCAGTCCAAGCAAACTCTTTTAAGTTTCTAACTTGGAAGCGAAATACTATAAGCCTCTTGGCTTAACCCGCAAGAACTAAACCACAAGCAAGATGCTTGCTGTATTTTGGGTACAAGCGAAACACATACACCAGAAGTGGGATATAGTTTCAACATTCAGAGTTATAGTAAAACCAAACTGAGTAAACAAAAACATCACGTAAGTAATAGTACCAACATGAAGTTTTTATATTAAAAGAGACTGAGTTTTAATTAAAACAGCCTGATTAACTACACCGGAATGCTGAGAAATAGCATAATTATTTGGAGTAAAGCTTAAAAATGCCGGAGTAAACTCAAAATCAGCTGCCAAAGACCTTACTCCGTCTTCCAAAGACCTTACTCTGGTTGCCAAAATGCTTACTCTGTGTGCCGGAGACCTTACTCCGGTTGCCAAAATGCTTACTCTGTGTGCCGAAGACCTTACTCCGCTTGCCAAAATGCTTACTCTGTGTGCCGGAGACCTTACTCTGTGTGCCAAAGACCTTACTCTGGTTGCCAAATTGCTTACTCTGTTTGCCGATGCCTTTCTCTGTCTTCTATATGCGTTTACATGTGCGTATGTGCTTTTGTAAAGACAAGGTATGCCTAGTCTCTACATTACAATGAAATGCCCTTGCTGTGTGTTCGTTTGTATAGACAAGGTATGCTCTTTTAAAGACAAGGCATGCCTTGTCTCTACTAATTAACTTCCTCTATTTCAAAAATTTGGTTTCTATTCCACTCGAGCCAGTATTTTATTCCTAAACTTCTGATTAACTTCCAGTAACCATCTGTAAGATTTCCATAGGTAAGTATTCCGGTTTTAATATCTTTCTCAACTTGCTCAATATATTGAGGTTTTAATTTAATGTGAATTTTTTTTGTTCCATAAATAAAATCTGCTTCGGGTATAATTGTTGAATCCGCCGAAATAGAAATAGTTCCATAGCCCAAAGTTGCACCTGTACTCATTTGTAAACCATCATTTAAACAGCTTATTGGCGGTTGCAATCCGGCATAGGAAACAACTTTTAGTCCGTCTTTTTTACAGTCAAAATACTCTAATGCTGCAATCCCCATTTTAACTCCTACAATTGAATAAATACCCAGATGCCTGTGAAATTCATTTGTCAAAATACAAGCTTTCCATTCATCTAATCCATAAAGTTTTATAACAGTGTCTGAAATTTCGGAAACATCAAATTGAAACATTTCGGCTTCAACCGGAAAGTTTTCAAAAACTACATTTTGTTCTTCGGAAAAATCTTTATTCCAAATTTTTAACATTGCTTGTTTTACTTCTTCGATGTTATAATTATTATTTATCGAAATTTTCGGATTTTTATTGTCGGGTAGCATGTCAAAAACTTGTGGATATTGAAAATAAACCGGCAGTAATTCGTCCCACAATGTTTGATTGTGATTTTCAGCATTTTCGAGATTTTTAATAATTAAATCAGTATATATATTTTCTGATTTTTTGATAACTGATAAAAATTCAGAATCGTATTTTGCTGATTTATTGTCTAAATTGCTAATAACATCAATTTGTAAATCGGTAGAAAAAACAATATCAGCAGCTTTAGTATCAAATTCATAATTAAATCCATACAAATTTAATGAGCCGTTATACCAATATACTTTTTTTATTTCTGATGTTAGTTCAGGATTGTTTTTCAGAATTTTAGCAAGATTTGTAAACGGTCCCAGACATATATAGTAAATTTCTTCTTCTGTTTCTTTCAGAATTTGAGGAAGTTTATCCGAAACTTTAGGAAAATATTCGAATGTCGGCTGTCCGCAATAACCCCATATAACAGATTCTCCAAAGCTTCTCCACGCCGGAATTTTTCCGGTTTTGGAATCTTCTCCCATTAATATCTGCGAAATTTTGAAATTATTATCTAACGAATCGTTTGTCAGTTTAATTAATTCATAAATTTTATCATAACCTGCTATTGCTCCAATATTTCCACCACAAGAGGTTATACCAATTATTTCGACATCAGGAAGTGATAAAAACATTGTAATAGCACTCAAATCATCAAATCCACAGTCGGTATCGATAAATATTTTTTTTGTCTGTGAAAATGTACTAGTCGAGATTAACGATATTAGTAAAATTATAATTAGATGTTTTTTCATGATTTTTATGTTATGTAACCAGATATATTTATTTGTATATTAATATTTTGATAGCGTAAATTAATAGTAACTTATCGAAAAATAACGAGCCGCATGTGCAAGATTGTGAAATGCTTACGTTTCATTTCCGTACTAAAGTTAATATCTATTTTTCTGTCCAAAGTTTTCATAGCTGCTTGCATTGTCGGCTGTTATATGTTGAACGAAACCATTCATGGAGCTAAAGTTCTTAATTTTTACTTCTTTTGCATTATTCAAAAAGAATAGTTACATTTACAAAATGTGTCTTAATAACCGAATGACCATATTATAAAGGTGTATTTCTACTTCGGTGCTTGAAT
>Ga0316608_1000842_pt1 | contig 13093 bp, 21 predicted proteins | sample MIS2016152B_MG_FD_207673 | JGI IMG/M metagenome (GOLD analysis project Ga0316608, IMG submission 207673) | Microbial mat bacterial communities from Middle Island sinkhole, Lake Huron, Michigan, United States - MIS.2016.152B | ecosystem: Environmental > Aquatic > Freshwater > Lake > Sediment...
TTTATGGACTCAGTCCAGTATTTTAAATCAATATTGTTTGTGTTTACCAAACTTAAATATCTCTATTACTTCCATACCAAAGGTATCTCAGTTAGGTAGCCTTCCTATAATTAAACTTCAGATTTTTATTTTTTGCATTTTTTAATCTTAATTGTAAAACTTTCAGATCAGATTCACTAATATAATACATTGGCTTGAATCATAGTGGTCTAGATAGATGATGTTTATTTTTCATGATGTTAAAATAAAGATATAGTTGTATTCTTTAGCCTCTCTTCTGCTATCTTACAATATTTGCTTTCTTTTTCTATTCATATAAAGTTTCTACCTAACTCCTTACAAGCTACTGCTGTAGTTCAACTTCATAGAAATGGATCTAGTATAGTTTGTCATTTCTCTGAGTAGTTTTCTAATATCCATCTAAATAGTTGTATTGGCTTTTGTGTTGGATGTTGTCTAATCTCTTTGTTTTTCATATCTCATTGTAGCATTCCATTCCATCTAAATTCATATTTTCTAACTGCTGTATCAAAATTTGTCCAAGCTAATTCACAGTCTGCAAAGTTTCAAGTATTGTCTTTATCCCATACAATCCAACAAGGGCTATTAGTAAGATATTCTATAAAGTAATTTCATCAGAATATAATACAATGTTTTCATATTCTTTGCATTTCATCAAAATATATTTTATCTGGTATTTTATTATCTCGATCGTTAAAATCTCAATAGTCTTTCACTTGTGCTAACTTTTCTCACCCAACTTTACCTTTTATTCCTATCCCATAAGGCGGATCAGTCAAGACTAAGTCTATACTTTTATCTGGGATCTGTTTCATCAGCTCTAAACAGTCAGAATTATGTATCTTATTTAGTTCAAGCATTTTTATCTTATTGACCTGTTTTGATAGTTTTTTATCATATCTGGTAGCTATATCAACTTTTGATTTCTCCAACGCTGTACGCTTTTTTTTCTCATAAGATAACTGTCTTCTCTCTATACTATTTGCTAGTTGTTGTTTATGCAAGTCCAACTTCTTTTCTAGTTTATAGAGTTTGTTAGTTTCTAGTGGTGTTTTTGTTTTTTGCATTTTTTAATCTTAATTGTAAAACTTTCTTATCAGATTCACTAATGTAATATAGTGGTTTGAATCATAGTTGTTTAGATAGGTGATGTTTATTCTTCATTACTTTAACAGATTAAGTAAATAGTCTGTCTCTTCTTTGTTTTTCTTGATAGCTTTATTTAAACTATCTTCGCTTGATATACTCCAAGCATTACTCTGGGTTGTCATCATACTATGTTTTTGTTGTCATAACTCGTATAGTAATAGTCATATTATTTTCTTCGGTGTGTCTTTGTTTATTATTTGATCCATTATTTTATAGTTTATTTATAAAATCTTTTCAATCATGTTTTATAAAATACATTATTATAAAATCATTCATTTCTTTATTATTAGGAAACTCTCTTATAATATCTTCTACAAACTTTCTATGATACTCGTTTATCATATTTCAAACAAACTTTTTTAGAAAGTGTTCATTAAAGTCTTTTGTGTTCTCACAATCTCTTAAATAGAATTCCATTATTTATCTTATTATCTGTATAAAATAGTTCTGTAAACTCTGGAGTGTTATCTGTCAAGACTCATAGGCTTTGAGACCTTTTACTATCTTCTCAGCTTTAGGGTCTGATTTCAAACGAAGTAACTTTACCTTATTCTTTATCTGTTGGAGTGTCATTGTGTGATTTAATCATATAAAAACTTACAACATTCATAATAACTATTACAAGCATTTCTATATATTTCTTCTCTACTATTTTTTGATAATATTTCTTCTAGTTTTTTAGTATTGTCTTTCTTTGTGAATTTATAGTATCACATCTCATCATCGTTATCTTTAATCTTTTTTTCAGCTTCTACAATACCATTATCTAAATGCTCTAAATACATATAATCTGAGATAGTTTCATTCATAATCATTTCACTAACTACCCTAACTTTTAGACTATTTAATCTTGATTCTAAATCTATTTCTGACTGTTGTAGTTTCTTTGTATAAACATCTAATCATTTTTTTTCATTCATAATTATAATTGGTAATAAATTAAAGTATTTTATTCACTATATTGCAAAATTCTCAGTTTGTATAATAGTATCCATTAAAAAAATACATTCTACATTCATTTCAAGCGTGAGACTTTCATATTCTTTGTTTTCATCTTTTAATTATTAGTTCTGCTTTCTCCTCCATTGTGAAATCTTCTTGATCTTTTTCTTTTTTAAGTAGTCATGGTCTATTTAAGAATATTGTATCATCTGGTTTAATTATAGTGTCTCATGTTCATCTTACTGTATTTATATTCTTCATCATTCAGCTTTTATCGCTATGATGTAATAGTATTATTGACATTCATTTATGAGCTTCCTCATATAGATACTGTATAACTTCTTGGTTATCTGATATTTCATTATTTGTCCATCTTATTTTTACTAGATTATCAACAAATACAACATCACATCATATACTCTTCATCTCCTCTATATCATTTATTAGTTTATCAAATGTTACTTTCTCTATTGGTCTTTCTACAAAGTGGAATCATTTATCATCTAGGATCTCTGATTTATGCTCGTTAACTTTTTTAATGTCTTCATCTGTAAGCTCACAGTCATCTAACCTATCCATTGCTCATTCTATCTTCCATAGGTAGTATTGATTTAGTATATCTCATACTGACATCTCATAGCTTAGAAATCAGATTTTATTTCATATTTTCAGATTATGTCTCATCATAAGTAGACAAAAACTGGTTTTTCATGAATTAGGAGCTCAGATAATTAGACTTAGGTTATGCGGTTTTAGTTTTCATATCTCTTTGTTTATATATTCATGCTGAAACTCTATAGCTCTACCACTTTGATATACTTTATTTATCTCTTTTGCTTTATCGGAATTTGTTTTTTGTTTATCTCTAATCTCTTTTAGCTTAGCTTCTTGCTTTTGTATATATAGTCTCTCTAGCTCCTCTATTAATACTCTAAACTCGAAGCTATCTCAAAAGAATTTTACATAATCATTAACATCTTTAAAACTAGACTCATAATCATTTAGATGTATCGAACACATATTCTTAAAATGCTGTGCTATTTTATATTCAGATTCTTTTCATGCATTATCATTATCTGGTAGAAAATATAGTTTAGTTATTGATTTTCTTTTCATTATCTCTTTTAATACTTCTAGTGGCTCTATAGCTCAAGCATTGAATAGTCAAACTATATTACTATCATACTGTCTAAGAGTAAGAAAATCAAACATTCACTCAACAAGAATAATATAGTTTTTAGTCTCATCTATTTTATCAATAAACAATCATGTTGCTTTGTGATCTGGTAATGTTTTAAATCTTTCAGATCATTTCTTATCAATATATCTCGATTGTATATTTATCCAGTCAATATCATTTTTCTCATTAAATCATAATATTCTACAGCATATAGCAGTATCATGACACTTTAATAAGTGTTTTACTTTCTCATAATCTATACATCTCGTTTTGAGATACTCGATATGAATATCTTTCAAATCTTCTAGTTTATTAAATTTTGACATTAAGTTTTCTAACATTTTGTTTTGGTTTATCCAAGTAAAATCTTTCTTGTAATATCTCTATAGCCTCTTCTTTGGAAACTCAGTAGTACATTTCAATAAAATTTATAGGGTATCATTGTGGTCTATTCTTTCATGTGTTATCAAATACTTTATTTTTTCATACATTCAACCTCCATCAGCTAGTTAGTTGTCAATCCTCATATAATCAGAATTCTCATCATCACACTTTTTGTATTGTTATTCATAAGCGGTCTATGACATCTTTTATTTTTATATCTTGTAGCCTCATCTTTAGTTTATATATCTAAAAATTTATCTTTTATCTTTATCGCTTCCTGTTTATCTATTCAATGCTTATTGACTAAATAGTATTGATAGTTATTCTGTGAATATGTGACCATCTTTCATGGTTGTAATGGATCTTCAAACTTTTCATTTCAAACTATGTTTTGTTTATACCATTCAAAGTAATCTTTACTTGTAGGATCTGTAGATTTTGGTTTTATCTTTCAAAAATTAGTTTCATAGTTATTCTTCCAAGTAGTCATCCTTTTTTTCAAGTCTCGTGTCTTTTCTCATTCTCGTTTCTGTTTTCATTTCATCACTCATCTTTGAAATGGTTCTGTTCGATGTGCAATAAACTTATCTAATTCTTGAGGAGGAAGAAAATCATTCAGATTTTCGCTCTCTATATCTTCTTTTATTTTATCTTTATTATTCTTTACTATACTATACTTGGGGTTATTTAAGTTATCCCCAGGGGGGTTATTTAAGTTATCCCCAGGGGGGTTATTTTTAGGTCTTCAGCCTTTATTTCAATGGTATCATTGTGTACTTCATATATTTACTTGAAGTTGTATATTATTTATATCTACCATAATTAAATCAAAATATATCTGTTCTGTTTCATTCAAACTTTCACTTCATCCTAGAATATTCTTAAAAATCTTACCTACACTTTCATCTGATATCGTATTCAAAATAGGTCAGTATTTTAATGGTATTCTTGTTATCTGTTGTGCCATACTCTTTTGTTTATATAATAAAAAACTCCGTCTAAATAAATAGGCGGAGTACAAAATTGGTTTACTTAAATCTTTTTAGAAGGCTCTTGGCGATTTACACACCCTCCGCCAAGATTTAAGTGTAAACCGTTTTGTTCTATGTAACTTTGACATGAAGTACAAACTTACTGTGAGTTTTCACTATACTCTTTTTATTTTAAATTACAAGGTCTATTTAATCCATTTTATAAAGTTACCTATTACTACCACGAATATCACTAATTTTAATACTATCATTATTGTTTGGTTTATAATATAAAACATTGACATTATACCCCAAATATTATAAAATGTTAGTTTAAATTATGATTATATGCTATACTTTAGTTATCATAACATAGCGTCTATAACCTTTATTTTACTTTCGTTATACTGGTTTTGCTTTACTCTTTCGTCTTTTTCTATTTTACTATTAGTTAGTACTATTAACTTATTGTTAGTATCTATGGCCACTTGCAATAATGATCTCATAGTAGTTAGTCTTTGTCTTTCAGATTCAGAGATACCGTTTAATCGTTTTTCCATAATCAAAATAGTACAATCAACTCTCATATTATAGTTTTTAATGAGACTCTCTAGCTTAGATTTATCTCACCATTGATATATCATAGGTGTTCTTATATCGTTTCTTACACATACTGAGTCTACACAACTATATGATTTATTAAGCATTAAACAAGTAGCGTGTCATGTTCTAATTGCATACTTACTACCATCTATCTTATAGTTATCTCGTGCATCGTTCCAATAAGCTCAATCTACATTTATACTTACTCACATAATACCAAGTTTCTCAGCTACTTGATTAAATGACTCTGAGAATAGCTTATCTTCGAACATTAGTATCTTATCAGTAGGGTATTTAGTATTCCATCGTTTAACAGCCGTATATCGTCCTTCTGATCTACTCCATCATTTTCAAGGGACTCGTCATCTTGATTCAGCTAAATCATACACACTTGAGATATCAGCGTTGCTAAAAACTTTATTTGTCATGGTAGAGATTGCGTTTATTCAACTCATGATAGTACAGCCAGTATAATATCTTTTATCTGTGTACTGTGAATAGTGTAAGATAGTTAAATCTAACTTAGGCATTTTGTTTATCAATGGTAGTATATCACCAAAGTCCTCTAATTTGTAATCGGTATCAATAGTTTCTCAATTATCTCATGTAGAAATAATTAGTTCTTCTAAGTTTGTTTCCATTATTTATTTGATAATGATAAAAGTTTATATTTGACGAACTCTGCTCATTGTATATTAAATAATACAGCTGCAGCATGATCTTCGTCATCTTCTCATGAGAATCGTTGCATAAAATGTCTAAATGCTGACTCTTTGAATCTATCTAGCTCTTCTTGTGTATTAGCCTGTTCTCGGTTTCTTTCTGTATATTTCTTTGCTCATCTAGCAAGTAACATAGCTAATCTATACATCATAGTACTATCTAATGGTAGTTCTTTAGGCATAATTAAATCAAATCTAGGTTTGTTATCGTTAGTATCTCTAACCATTCAAGTAGAAAACTGCCTACGTTTACCGCTATCTTTTGTTTCGTACATAGTTATATTGGGTTAAATTTTGAACATGATATTATACACGTGTTCTGCTCTTTTCTCTTTTTCTGTTTTAGGTTTAACTTCTATCTCATATCTTGATAGCTTTTGTTTCAGGTCGAATATCTGTACTTTGAGGTCTATGTTCTCGTTTAACACCTTAATCATCTTCTCTTTACAGAATTCAAGCATTTTATTTTTATTATATAGTAAATACTTTTATATCTCATCAACAGGCGTAATCTCTTTTTATTGCTATCTTAACAGATTCCTCTGCTGTTCATCACTGATCCATACATCATAAAGCAAAATCTGTTCAACTACCGATAGCTATACATCATTCTACTTTTTCCATAAAAGAAGTATCTCACTTTATGGATAGTATAATCTTATCAGGTCAAATAAATAATAGTTCTGTTTGTTGTTTGAATAGTTCTTTAGCTTTATTATACCTATCTTTTCGTGTAGTCTCTTTTAAAATATCTTCATATAATTGTCTATATATATCTGTGGTGTACTCATAGCTTCATGCAATACCTATATAGTATTCTCATACTTTTAATACTTTATCAATATTGCGTTTACCTGTATATCATCCATTAGCTAGACTATCGCAAGCTATTATTCAATCTTTATAGGCTATTACTGTCATGTTTTATTTTTATTAAGCTAAAAATATATTACATAGGATACCTTCATTTCATACCATAGGAACTGAAATTTACATTACTATATATATTAAGATTCAATTCTACTTTCTCTTTAGCTATAAGTCTTCCTTGCGTTCCTTCTCCTCTCTTTCTATTGTCTTTATAAGCTCCCTAAAATCTTCTGTATTGGAGGTTGTAAGTATAAAATCATCTATTCTCTGGTCACTGAATTGTTTGACGCGTATCATTTTGTTTTTGTTTGGACTAAAAGTCTAGCCTGTTTAATCATTTCAGCCTCATCTTCTATCTCTAATAATTTTTCTATAGCAATAAATTTGTTAGGTTGCTTCATATCAAGTAGAGAGTTTAATGCGTCTTGTATTTCTGTTTTTGTAGTCATCTAGATGTTACCATCTGAGTCAGTAAAGAAATCATTACTAGCCCTACCATCATCTTTAGAGTCTTCTTGGGTTGTCTCTACTTTTGATTCTTCCTTATCTTCTAGTAAGTCGGTCTTTAATGATACTCTCTGTGATATATTATCTATGCTTTTACCTTGTGTCATAGCGTCATTGATAGCAATATGATTGTCTATCCGCTTGCTGGTATCGTTTACTTTATCGTTCTTACTAGTGAATAGGTCATATAGTTCAGATTTACGGTCAGTAGTAGCCTCTTTACTATGAAGTGTAGCCTCTTTTCAATCCTCACTACGTTCAAGCATTCTATCCATTTTTTATTTTTGTTATTTATGTAAATCTTAGTCATCGTCTCATCGAAACAACTCACTATATAGAGTTAAGATTATATCTAGTACTACTATGGTTATTATTAGCTTAGTCATTTTCTGTGAATACCTCGATTACGTCTATATTAGCAGTGTTTACTATTAGCATACGTCAATCTTTTAAATACATTTTAGTCATTTCTCATTGTTGGATCGTTTCAGTTAGTATTCAGTGGAAAGTCCTTTTGTTTCAACCGCTAAAATGCAGGATTTCGGTTACTGTCTTTCACATCTTGTTTACTGTGCTATGTAAATTCATGTTTAAAAAAAAGTTGGATACTAAAATAACGCTATTTGGATCTCTATATAAAGATAACTTACGCCTGTTTTAGTATTCAACTAATGATTCTTATTTTTATATATTTAGCTTATACCCAGTTTTGTTTCAAAATCAATACTTTATTCTAATATTCAAAACTTTAATTTTAAAGCCCTTATTTTACTCTTGATGGCTTCTATATCACCTACCAATATTTCGTACTCGTTAGAGTTTCACTCAGTCAAATGAAAAGCCAGTTTTGACTCTATCAATAGCTTTAATTGTGTTTCTAATAACTGGATAGTTTCCATTTATTTTCAAATAATAAAAAAACCTATACTAAATAGGTTTGTTTTCTGATTCTGATGTTGTAGTTGATGCTCTAAAATAATATCATACAATAGCTGATATAACAGAATTAAATATTGATACTACAGCTATAACTACTTCTTTTACTTGTAGATTATATAATACTACAGCACAAAACATTATAGAAATAATAAGCACTACTACTAAAAGGCTAGACTTCGTTGTTGAAACTTTCATCTTTTATTTTTAAATAATAAAATCTATTTACTCTTGTCGTCTATAAGTCTAGCTACTCCAGCCTTTATCCATTGTATATCAACTTGCATTTCTGCAAATTTTATTTCGTTCTGGTTGATTTTACTTTCAAGTTGTTTTATCGTGATCCAAACTTTCTCCTCATCTTTGATATGTTTGTCTATACTGGCTATAGCTTCGTCAACTTTAGCCTTATAAGATGTTACTCTATAAGTATTTATAACAATAAATGTCGCTACTGACACTATGGTTCATAGTGATGTTATTATCTGTGCTAGTGTTAATTGCATCTGATTCATATTTGTTTATGTTTTAAATTGTACTAGCGAAATTGCAAAGCACCAAGAGCCAAGAACAATTAGTATTTTCTTCTGACTGACATATAAAATCAATTCACTACTAAGTCAGCTGGATCGGAACTTGAGAAAAGCAACTCTGCTGGATTTGCTCTCATAGACTCAGTCCCTATATAAAACGACACTTGTCTAATTATTGGGTACGCCCCAACACTTTTAAAAAACGACGCTCACATAGATAGATCAAAGGGTGATCATCATATATCAAATCTAATCTTTGTTCAAAATTCTTGGTTTATTGCTGATGTTACTACTGTTCAGTCGGTTCTTACTGTTACCTCATCTCAAACACGTAATTGCGAAAAATCAAATTTATTAATAGCTGTGTTCCATAGTTGGGTTACTCATTTGGGACTATGACTATAATTTGAATATGGTCACGCTCAGTCATTAGTAACAACAAGCTCGCCACTAACGTACGACAAAGCTGTAGTTTGTGTCGCTAAATCGTTGTAATCAATAAATCAGTTGTAATCTGGTTGATATCACATAGTTTTATGGGTTAATCAGTAAATTCGTTGATACTTCACATTCTATCTTTGATAGCGTGGGCATCGACGTCTAATATTCACATCTCACCAGCATAAGTACCATTTCACCTTACTACCCTTACTAATAAAAACAATCAATATCATTCAGTGACTGGTGGTGGAACTGCATCTACAAAAGAACATAATCAATAATATCGAGCTGGTGTATTTACATCTAACGTTAATGTGCTTGGCGTAACTACCCAAGAGCTTAATGCTGGTACTGGCTCGTGTGGCAATACCCAAGTATGGTATGTTGTAAACTCTAGTGTTTGTCCTGCTGTTCAAGCAGTATCTAGCACATAATGAGCGTGGATACTATCTAGTGGGAATCAATGTTTCCTCCAGTGTGGACTTTGGATCCTAACAACTGTAAAATCATTGCTGTTATCTCTTAGGAATCACAAAGGATATAGGGTATCCCCTATAGCCTTTACGTTCCACTGGTTCGCTCAAGCTATACCAGTACCTAATATTCATAGCATATCATCGTGATTTGTACTTTCTTTGATAAACATTATTTTATACGATTATTAAATTAAATACCAGTTTCAGTCTGTCGATAGTAATATTGTTAATGATTGCATAGGACTAATTATTTTTGATGTTACTCAATCTATAGTTTCACCATTAGAACCATTTACGTTAATAGTTACTGTATAAGCCTCATTATCTATTCTTTTTATGATAGCTCTTTTTCAAGCTATTAAATATAATGAAGCGGTATTTGGTAGTTCTATAGTTCCATCTGTAGCATATAGTGATGCATTAACCACTAAAAAGTTTTCTTGATTAAATTGTTGTGCATCAAAATAGAATGCTGAACTGCCTTGTATGCCCCAATCAGTAAAACCATTTTGTGATGGCATCTCTACAATAATTCAATTAATATATTTAAATGAATAGATCGCATTTGTTCTTGCTCTTATTGGCGCATTACTATATCTTCAATCAGCATGTACAAAAGATTGTCCTGAATTAGCTACCGTTATTAATGGTGTAATTCAGTTTGTTCAAGTAAATATATGGAACGTATCTCAATCGTGCAAAACTCAATCAGTATAGTTTATGTCAAACGATGTTACAGTATTACCTAATGGATATGACCAATCTGTAGCTTCAGTAGAATTAAATGGGTTATCTGACACGCTTCAAGCTAGATTAGCTACGGTATCATTAGCGATAAATATTTGTTTAAATCATCAAGTAGGAATATGAACAGGCAAAGTTTGAACCATCAAATTTCACATCTTAACAAATTCCAATACTTTCAATTCATCACTGGTATCAAAAAAATAAGTAGTGTCGTTTGTGCCATTTGAGAATTGAAATGATAATCAAGCAACAAGCGTTGTATTTATTGTAGTGTCGTTAGTTGAGCAATTAGTTGATATATAACGGAATATTGAACCATCTTGAATAACAGCTCAATCTAATAATACGTTAAAATCTAATGTTGTTTCAGGCGAAAAGATATAAGTTGCAATAACTCATCATCCTACTGGAGTATATAATCATAATAGAGATGCTGATGATGTGGCAGCTGGTGTAACTAGTTCAGTAATAACTTGTCTACTTTGAGAAAGCTTTACCATATTCCAACTTCAAGAGAAATATGTAAATTCATAATATGTAGCAACCGCTCTAGGTGTGTCAATATATGAAGCCACTCATTTTCAATCTAGAACAAATGAGCCAGTAAATTCAACATTGAAAGCATTAGCTAAGCATTCTATGACTATTTTATGTCATTCAGCAAATGAACCTGCAAAGTTCAAAATGTAGTTGTTATTTACGTGTATTATATATGAATCATATCGAGGAGCTGTATTATCTACCGCTCATACAGTGTCCGATGTCACTCAAGTAGATATATCAAAAACTCTATTTGGTGATGGCTGTACTCAAAGTATATTCCAATAAGATTCAAAATCACTAAATAATAATGTAGATGTATGTGCTGTATTACATTGATAAGTTTGTCAGTTTTCTAATACCAAGTCATTTACTTGATATGTAATTGATTGTTCTCGTGGCGTCACTGTTCAAAATGAAGTCCAATAAAAAGCATCATTAACAAATGATAATTGCACATCTACTCCATAGTCTCAAAGTACACTAATATAATTATTAGGAGAGGTTAAGTCTGGTAATTCTCATATAGGGGTAATTAATTCATATCTATATTGTCATCATCATAAATCAGTAACATTATAATCTACTCATATTACGGAAGTAGCATCATAATAAGCAGAAAAATTATCGTCTCAAGCATCTATTGAGAAGTCTGGATATGTATGCAACGCTGAATTCACTTCAAAAGTAGTAGCGGTAACATTAGATATAACAAGCGGTCAGTAGGTTGGCGCTCAGTTATCCCATCATCAACTTAATTGATAAAGTCAATCATTAGAAGTATGTAATGCTATATTAGTATAGTATCTATCGTTTATAGCTATTCTATCATTTACATCATATAATGTATTTGGAGTGTATTCTTTGAATGTTTCTCATCAAGTACTTACTCAACTATCAACTCGAGCTGTAGTATCTCAATCTCGTACTCGTATAGTGTCAGTACTTCAAACTACTGCGAAATCTCAATCACTAGCGGTAGGATGTGCTGTAGATAATGCCGTATCATCTATAAAAAATCATAGATTATGGATGTCAGTAGTAGCACCTCATGCTATATCAAATCAAGATCTTATTAATGGATTAAATTTTAACATTATATAAATTTATATATAGTAAAAAATTAGTATGTATAAGTTGCCCTATCGTCCCATACTTTATTGAAAAATCAGTTTCAACTAGCCCATCTTACAGTAAGTGGGTTATTACCTACATCGTAAGTTATCTTTTGGATAGCCCAAGTAGGTAAAGCGTCATCAGTAAACTGTGGAAATGAGTATCAAACATAGATAGGGTTATTGTTAACATCGTAGTCAATGTTTGAAGCTAGTTGACTAGTTTCAACAACGTTTCAGTTCACATCATAAGGTAAGTATAGATTTGCTTTCATTATTAGGAAATTATAAAATAAATATTGGCGACTATATATTGCTTTTTTTGAAATAATCAATATACACTATTTTATATGTCTTTATTTATTGACAATAGATATGATGGACTACAAAAAAGCTATTTTATTACTTACTCAGAGTAGAAAAAGACTGGCTCCATGAGTAAAGGTTTGTGAAAGGACTATCAATAGACGGTTAAATGATGAGACTAAACCTAATAACCAAAATACTTTCGATCTTAAATTATATTTACATCACGTTATCCTTGAATTAACAAGGATAAAAAACACATAAAAAAAGCTCTCTATTTCTAGGGAGCTTTCTTGTTTAGTCAATTATATATAAATCTTCTCAATCAACTTCTTGTAAATAACCACCCTCAAGCAGTATATCAAGATTTTCTGGTGATATAATTTCTCTAATATCAGTACAATCTGATTTCTTGTATTCAAACTGTCAAAGATAGGTTAGTCTTTCAGCCTCTGCTATAGTCTCTTTTTTGAATTGATGAACGTATAGAAGTTTGTCCTCTAAAATAGAATAGAAACAGACTCATTGTTTAATAGCCTCCTCTTCTATTCATTCTACATCAACAACTTTTATACATCAATTAACTTTAGTATAGTCTACTCAGTAGCAGACGTTTCAATCACTCATTATAGATATTTTCATTAGTTTAT
>Ga0316608_1000844_pt1 | contig 13076 bp, 9 predicted proteins | sample MIS2016152B_MG_FD_207673 | JGI IMG/M metagenome (GOLD analysis project Ga0316608, IMG submission 207673) | Microbial mat bacterial communities from Middle Island sinkhole, Lake Huron, Michigan, United States - MIS.2016.152B | ecosystem: Environmental > Aquatic > Freshwater > Lake > Sediment...
TGACCAACCAGAAATATCCAACGAATGTCTGCTTCTAACTCTCCAATAATAAGTTGTGCCAAAAAGTAAATTTGATGTTGCAAAACTCGAATATCCCGAAGCTGTTGAGCCTGAAACTAATCCGGTAGAATTAAAATCCGGTGTAATATCAATCTGATAATCGTAATTTGTAATTCCATCTACACTAGTCCAATCAATTGTAATATTTGGATAACAACCTGTTGTTCCGTTTGTTGGAGTGTATAAATAAACTTTGTCGGTTGTTGTAAAACTCCAAGTATCTGACCATCCAGAAATGTCCAAAGAATGTCTGCTTCTAACTCTCCAGTAATAAGTTGTGCCAAAAAGTAAATTTGATGATGCAAAACTCGAATATCCCGAAGCAGTTGAGCCTGAAATTAATCCTGCTGAATTAAAATCCAGTGTAATATCAATCTGATAATCGTAATTTGTAATTCCATCTACACTAGTCCAATCAATTGTAATATTTGGATAACAACCTGTTGTTCCGTTTGTTGGAGTGTATAAATAAACTTTGTCGGTTGTAGTAAAACTCCAGGCAGCTGTCCAATCTGATGTTTCTGTTGCATTTTTGGCTCTGGCACGCCAATAATACAATTGACCAAATAATAAATTTGCTGTAGTAACCTGACTACTTGCTGAATTAAAATCTGTTGGAGAAGTAAAACCTGAGTTTACATCAATCTGAAAATCATAACTAGTTGCTCCGGTAACACTGTAAATATCAAGTATAACGTTTGGATATTGTCCTGTCACACCATTAGTTGGAGTGTAAAGAGTTGGAATAGAAATCGCATTTAATTGCATAAAGAAAATCGTAAGAAAGAAAAGTATAATTATTTTTTTCATATTAAAATAAATTTAGGTATTTGAAATTTTTCAATCAAATGTATATATAATTAAAATTAAATAAAATAGGAAAATTGAAATCGGTCTGTTTAAATGTGAATATTGATTTGTTTTTTGTGAATTTAGGTGATTTAGTTTTAGAATACTTGTAAAATTCCTTTTTCAATGTAAATCGGATTTACATATTTTTGTAACGATTTACGATTAAATTCGAACCAAATACCAGAAAATAAAGTTATAATACCACAAATAAACAAAGTTTTGGGAATTCCAATTCCACTTGCAATCGAACCAGCAAGAAGATTTCCTATTGGAGATGTACCCATAAGAGCCATTGCATAAAAACTCATAACTCTGCCTCTTTTAGCATCTTCTGAAATTATTTGTAACATAGTATTTATTGCTGAAAGTGTTAGAATCATTGAAATACCGCCAATGAAAAAAATAATTAAAGTTAAATTTAAAATATCAGTTAAAGATGACAAAATTAAGGCAATTCCCAAAAATAATGTATTATTTGAAATTATTCTACACAATCCAATCGGAGAAATTCGGGCTGCCATGTAAATTGCACCAAGCAATGAACCTGCTCCAAGAGATGACATTAGATAACCAAGTGTATCAGAACCTCCATTTAATATTTCTTTAGCATAAGCTGGCAATAAAACTACAAATGGCAAACCGACCAAACTTAAAATTGCGAGCAAAAAGATTAAAGTTCTTATTGGTACAGATTGAAAAGTATAATTAAAACCTTCTCTCAAATTATTTGAAAAATTAGAGTGTTTTAAATGCGAACGCTTTACAGAAATTTTCATTTTAAGTAAAGCAATTATTACTGCAACAAAACTTAAAGTATTAATTAAGAAACAAATACCCTCTCCAACTGCAGCTATTGTAATTCCGGCAATTGCAGGACCGATAAGACGAGCACCATTGAAAATTGCAGAATTTAATGCAACTGCATTTCCAATTTCTTCAGGGTTGTCAATAAGTTCTGATACAAGTGATTGTCTTGCCGGAGCATCAAAAGCAGTTACTATACCAGAGAGTAAACTTAATGTAATAATATGCCAGACTTCTATTTTTTCAAATAGGACTAAAATAGTCATTATTAAAGCTAAAAGCATAAAAAAAATTTGCGTTATAATCATAATTTTATGCTTGTCAAAACTATCCGTAAGAACACCGGTAAATGGAGATAAAACAAATGTTGGTATTAAACTTGTAAAACCTATTAGTCCAAGCAGAAATACTGAGCCTGTAAGCCTGTATATAAGCCAACTAAGAGCAATATTCTGCATCCATGTTCCTATTAGCGAAATTCCTTGACCAATAAAATAAAGTCTGTAATTTCGGGAATGAAGCGAGGTAATAATATTTTTTAAAGTATTTAGATTTTTAGGAAATATATTATTAAACATTTGATAAAATAAGTATTACAAATAAAACCGCCAATTTATTTAATTTGATTTCTATTTCAAAAGTTTAAAAATTAATAATGTACCGGTTAATAGGTTTATTCATAAAATTTACTTTTAAGAAGTCTGGTCTTTTTATAAATAGGATGTAAAATATAATCTTCTTTTAACCAAATAATTATCTTATCATCTTTTTCAATTTTCTGATATTTTAATTCTTTCGATAAATCGTAAACTCCAGACTGAAATAAAATATCATTTAAGTAAATATAATGATATAAAGCAACTTGTAAAGGCAAACACATTATATACATTTTTTGATTGCTCGAAATTTGAGTTATTTTGAAAAATAAAGAATCAGGTTCCATGCTAACTTGATTTTTAACAGAAAATGTATTACTTGAATCTGCAATAACTTCATATTGAGAACATTCGCCAACATATTCAATAATAAAGTCATTTGTCAACGATTTATTAAGCGAAAAATAAATTTCGGCGTAAGCTGTTTGCGAAAAACAAACATTATTTTTTACTAAAATTGTGGCGATTAATAAAATTAGTACAAATAGTTTTCTCATAGTTTTAAAATTAGATTAGTATATTATTTGTTTATTGCAAAAAATCAATATATTACATTACAATTAGATGAAAAAAAAGAATATCTCAAATATTTAAATTATAAAAAATTCTAATTGTAAAATTAATATTTTTATTCAAATAATAGGATTAATAAATATTTTTTTTGTAATATCGTATATCTAAATAAAATTAGTTTATTATTTTTGACTTTTTGTTAATTATCATATATGTCAGAAAAATTAAGATACAAAGGAGTAAAACCATTCACCGAAGATGATAAACATTTATTCTTTGGTAGAGAAAAAGAAATTGAAGACGTAAACAAACTAATTTATTTAGAGCGTTTTGTTGTTATTTACTCAAAACCCGGTTTTGGAAAAACATCTTTAATAAATGCGGGATTAATTCCACAGTTGAAGCAAAAAAATAATTCTACAATATTTTCTGTAAATTTTAAAAATTATGTTCCAAATGCCACAGATTCTCCTATAAAATTTATAATTAATGAATTAGCTAATCAAAAGTTTGATAATAACTATCTTGATAAAATTATTGATGATGATAATTCATTGTGGGTTAAACTTAAAAAATTTCAAGTTCAATATCGTGATAAACAGCAGTTTATTTTCTTTTTCGACCAGTTTGAAAATCTGTTTTCGTTTCCTCAAAATTTAATTGATGATTTTAAAGAACAACTATCAAATGCTTTATATGCTCAAATACCTGAAAATTTGAAAGATACTATTCAGGAAAAAGTTTTAAGTAATACTGAATTTTTGACAAATGATGGCTATAAACTTTTATATAAACCTTTAAATATAAAGATTATAATTGGAATTAGGTCTGATAAGTTAAGTTTGCTGAACAAACTGAGTGATACAATTTCAGGGATTTTGCAAAATTGTTACGAACTTCTGCCTTTAAATGAAAATTCTGCAAAAGAAGCAATAACAAAACCAGCTGAATTTGAATCAAAATATCAGTCGAAAAATAATTTTTTGACAAAGAAATTTATTTATAGCGAAAATGTTATTAATGAAATACTTACATCTTTAACAAATAATCATTCAAAGCCAATCGAAACATATCAACTTCAGATTATATGCGAAAATGTTGAAAAAATTGTTTTTGAAAAAAATATTGAAATAGTAGAAAAAGAACAAATTGGAGATATTTCAGCTTTATTTAAAAACTTCTACGACAATTTAATAAATAAAATTGAAGATACTGATCAACAGAATTTTGCAAGAATTTTGATTGAAGACGAACTTATTTTAGAAGAAGAAGAACGCCGACTAAGTATATATGAAGGAGTTGTAATAAATAAATTTAAAGTTAAAAAATGCACTTTAGAAACTCTGATTCATAATCAACTGCTTAAAATTGAAGTAAATCAGAATAATGAAGTTTTTTACGAAATCAGTCACGATGCTTTGGTTTCGCCAATTTTAAAATCACGAAGCAAGAGAATTGAAAAGCAAATAAGACTTGACGAAGAATTCAAGCAACAATCTAAATTAAAAGAACTTGCCGAAAAGGAATATCAGAAGATTAAACGAACCCGTAAATTTGCCTCAGTTATTGCAGTTCTGCTCTTTATTACTGTTTTTTTTGCAATATATGGTAAATATCAAGAAGTTAAATCTCATGAAAGTGCCGAAACTTCACAATCGAATCTTTTAGCATCTTATTCATTTCAGGAATTACAAAAAGACCCAACTTTAAGTATTAGATTAGCTCAGGAATCTTTTTTTACTGATAAAGTTAATCCCAACGCATACAGTGCTTTAATAAATGCTTTTTACGAAACCAATGTTTTTTACGATATTCTTGGAGAAGTAGATGGTTACATAGAATCTGCAAATATTTCGAAAGATGGAACAAAAATTCTTTTTATTTCAAATGACGATTTAACATCTGAATATAAAGTCATTTTGACAGATATTTACGGAAAAACCGAACTTGAATTTAATCACATCGACAAAATTTCAACCGCAGTATTTTCAAACGACAACAAATACATTTTAACTACCTGCTGGGATAGCGTTGCCAGAATTTGGGATTTGAACGGAAATAAAATTCAGACATTTAACCAACATAAGACTGTATTAAATTCTGCAAGTTTTTCGTCGGACGGAACAATGATTGTAACTACCGGAATGGATAACAAAGCAATTGTCTGGAATTTAGATGGAAACAAAATTGTAGAATTAGTTGGACACGAGTTATATGTTAGATCTGCTGAATTTTCGCCAGACAATAAATATATTGTTACTGCTGCCGAAGATAATACTGCAAGAGTTTGGGATTTAGATGGTAATCAACTTTCTGTTTGTTTTGTTGAGGAAGAAAAATATTTTTTTAATACTATGATTTTAACTGCGAAATTTACAAACACAGACAATAACATTTTGCTGGTTAGCAATGCGTTTGTAAATACAAATCATACAGCAAGAATGTTTGATTTTCAGGGAAATGAATTGCATACTTATCGTGGACATACAGACTGGGTAAATTATGTTGATATTACCGACGACGACCAGTTTGTAGTTACAACAAGTAAGGATAATAATGTGATTATCTGGGATAAAACCGGAAAACCAATCCATATTTTAAAAGGACACAAAGCAACTGTGTTTTCTGCAAAATTTATAGAAAATGGGAAAAAATTGTTAACGGCTTCATTTGATGGTACTATTAGAGAATGGACTATGCCAGACGAACCTTTTATTTTTAAAGAAGATGACGAAATAGAATTTGCAACATTTTCACCTTATGGAGTTTATATCATTGGAGTTTTTAATCGTAAAGTTAAAGTTTGCGACTTACTTGGCGAATCAATTTTAAATTTGAATAATGATTCCTCGCTTATTAATACAGCTTATATTTCAAGCGATTATAAAAATATAATTGTTTCTTCAAAAGATAATTCAGCAAAAATATTCGATTTTGACGGAAATCTTGTAATGAACCTAAAAAATCACACAGCAAATGTAAATTCTGCTGTTTTTTCGCCTGATGGAAAATTCTATCTTACTGCTTCAGATGATTTTACTGCAAAATTATGGAATTCATCAGGCAAAGTTATTTCAGAATTTTCACATACCGAAAAAGTGAATACAGCTTTTTTTTCAAAAGATGGAAAATTTATTATAACTTCGTCAAACGATTCTACTGCAAAATTGTGGGATTTAAATGGAAATTTAATTCAAACATATAAGGGGCATGAAAATGTTGTAACATCTGCATCTATCTCTCCAGATGGAAATTATGTAATTACAACAGGAAAAGATGCAACGGCAAGACTTTGGAGCATTGATGGAAATCTGCTTTTTGTTTTTAAAGGTTATGAAAGTATAGTAAATTCTGCAGAATTTTCGCCTGATGGTAAATATGTTGTAACGTCAAGCAACGATAAAACTGCAAGACTCTGGGACTTGAACGGGCATCAGATAATGATTTTTAAACATGATGGTATGGTTATAAATGCTACTTTTTCTCCAAACGGAAAGTACATTCTTTCAGTATTTTACGATGATAATTATAAATTAAAAACTAAACTTTGGCTGATAGATTCGGAAGAAATTTGTAAACATATTGATAAATTAAAAAGATACGGAAATGTTTGGAATTTAGATATTGAAACAAAAAAACAGTTTAATTTAATAAACGATTAAAACTAAAAATTAATTATCAACTTTTTACTTTTCAAAATTAATTATGGCAGGTTCAAAAGGTTCAAAATATTACAATATTTTTTTAAACTATAAAGTCTGGCTCGAAAACAAAGATTCAGGAAAAAATATTATTAACGACGAATTGTTTAGTCTTCTTCAACTTATAGAAATTGAAAATTCGCTGATGAGTGCTTCCGAAAAATTTGGCGTAAGCTACAGAAAGGCTTGGGGTTTAATTATTGAAGCCGAAAAAGAGTTGAAAATATGTTTGGTTAAACGGAAACGAGGTGGCGAAAACGGTGGAAAAAGTGAACTTAGTGAAGATGGAAAAAATCTGATTAATGCTTATAATGAGCTTCGTACAGAGATAAATGAATCTATTTATAAAATTACAAAAAAGTTTTTTCATTCTATAAATATTTGAAAATTAAGAATCAAAATTAACAATTATCACTGACAAAGGAAAATTAATAATATTGTGAAATTAAATGAAATTGGAAAAATAAGTATAATTGGACCGGAATCAACAGGAAAAACAACTTTAAGTCAGCAGCTGGCACAACATTTTCAAACAATCTGGTTGCCCGAATATGCCAGAACTTATGTCGAAAATCTTGATAGAGAATACAATTATGATGATGTAATTTTTATTGCAAAAAAACAAATACAACTAGAAAAAGAATACACAATAAATGCGAATAAATTTTTATTTTTAGATACCGATTTAATTATCACAAAAATTTGGTTACAAGTTGTTTACAAAAATTATCCAACTTGGCTTGACAGCGAAATATTAAAAAACGCAAATAAATTGTATCTGTTGTGTTTCTACGATTTACCATGGATTAAAGATAATGTTAGAGAAAATGGTGGGGAAAAAAGAAAATCATTATTTGAAATGTATCAGACAGAATTGGTAAATTATAATTTTAATTATGAAATAATTATAGGAAAAGATTCACAAAGGTTTGAATTGGCAGTTAAAAAAATCAATAATTTTTTTTCAGCATAAACAATACAAATAATGTTTTTTTAGTTAATATATAATAGTTTAACCGTAATGCTTTTTGTATGAAAAAATTTCTTCTCTCTACTTTTATATTATTAAATTTTTTGTTAGTATTTGTAACTAATTCAAAAAGTCAGGTTGTAAATATTGATGACCCGGAACGGACTGTTTTTTGGTTTGATGTAAATGTCAGAACCGTAATAGATAAAGAAACTTACCTTTCGGAATATACTGTTGCAAGACTTGGAAAACGTGTTTATAGTGGCACTTTGAGTAAATATGAAGAAAGCCTTTGGGCAGGTATGGCTGCTGGTGCTAAAATAGTTATAGGTCCTTTTTCTCTTTATGATGATGCTTATGAAGCAATGCTAATGTACGATTTAAAAGATACAATGCCTATCGAAAATACTACCGAAAAATATTGGTATCTGGTTAAGATAGTAATTTTAGAACGTTCAAAGTCTTATGAATTTGACCGAATGGCTGCAGCAGTTTCATCGGGCACAAAAAGCGAATTTAAAGATATTCTAGTAGAAAGTCTGGGTTTTAAAACACTGGCTATAGGTCCGTTTACAGACCAACTTGATGCAGAAGAATCAAAAAGAATTTACAGATTAGAAGAATAAGTTTTTATGATTTTTTGCAGAATAATAATCTGACAATAGTTATGTTTAATTTGATGTATTTAGAAAATTGAAAATCTCTGATTTTATGTTTGTTTTTATTTGTATTTTATTGATTTAATTTATATTCTGAGTTATTTATATACAAAATATTTTTATCATAATTACAAATATTTTCAATAACCTTATTTTTTTGATATTTACATATTTTCAAATTTTTGCATCAACTCATTTTTCTTGCGTTGTGAAACTGCAACTATCGAATTATCAATCATTACAATATATCCACCATCTTTTTTATCATAACGAAGAATGCAATTCAAATTTATTAAATGCGATTGGTGAACTCGGTAAAAACCATAAGGTTCAAGAATTTCTTCATAATCTTTTAAAGAATTTGAAATTATTATTTTTTTTCCGTCATTCAAGTAAAAAGTAATGTAAGAATTATCAGATTCGCATCTGATAATATTCTGAATATTAATTAAATGAATACTTTCTTGAGTTTTAAGTACAATTTTTTTTGTTTCCTGAGTTATATTATGAAAATTGGCAAAAAGTGCTTCTAATTTAATTGCCTGATTCGCAAGCTTGATTTCTGAAATTGCTTTTTTTATTGCAGTTTCCAATTCTAATGAATTTATTGGTTTTAAAATATAATCTAAAGCACTGAATTTAAAAGCTTTAATAGCGTAATCATGAAATCCGGTAACAAAAATTATTTTAAAATCAACTGGAAGTAATTTTTCAAGTAGGTCAAAACCAGTACCGTCTTTTAAATCAATATCTAAAAAAACTAAATCAGGTTTATTTTTTTTAATGATTTCAATACCGGAAAACAGACTATCTGCTTCAGCTACAACACTAATTTCATTAAAATTTGAAATTAGTATACTTTTAATAGTTTCTCTTGGATTTTTTTCGTCATCTACAATTACGGCCTTTATCATTTCTTATAACTTAAATGTTTATATTATTGGAAGTTGAAGCTCAATTTTAACACCTTTATTGTTTTCAAATTTATTAAAAATTTTTACAGAAGCATTTTTTTTATGTGCTTTTGTAATATTTTTCAATCGTTCTTTGGTTATTTGCATCGAGTACGAAATATGTTCTTTAGGATTTAAATTCTCATTTTCAATACCTTTACCGTTGTCTATAATTTCAATTTTCAGATTTTTTTCTGTTTCCAGAATATTTATTTCTAATTTTCCTTTATAGTTGATATTGTTAAATCCGTGTTTTATAGAATTTTCTACAAAAGGTTGAATAATCATTGGTGGAATTTGTATGAATTCGGTTTCAATATTTTCATTGATATTAATTTTAAAATCAAACAAATCTGCAAAACGAAGCTGCTGAATTCTAACATAATCATTCAATGACTGAATTTCTTCTTCTAAAGTTACAAATTCCTGATTTGTCGATTTTATAGTTTGACGCATAAGTCTCGAAAAATCTGACAGATAATTTGCTGCTTCCTGTGGTTTGTTTTCGTACAAAAAATTCTGAATAGAGCTTAAAGCATTTGAAATAAAATGTGGATTCATCTGTAAGCGAAGTACTTTTTGCTCCAAATTAGCTTTTTGCCTTTCGGAATTTAATTTCGATACTTTTCGTAAAAAATAGGAAATTACAAAAATAAATATCAGTACTAAAATTAAACCCAAAATAACAAATCTATTTTTATTCAGTCTTTCAGTTTTAAGCTGATTATCAAAGTTTAATAAATCAATCTGATATTCTAGCTGTGAAGTTTCGTATTTGGTTTTTAGTTCGTTTATCTGATTTTGATTTTCAAAATTTATTAACGAATCGCTTTTGACATTGTACATTTTAAAAAATTCATTTGCCAGTTTATAATCACCTGTTTTTGAATATAAATCAGCCAATAATCCAGTAATTTCGAGATTAGTTTTTTTATCTTCAATTTGTGAAGAAAGGTTTAATCCAATTTTCAGATTTTTTTCAGCTTCCGGAAAATTCTTTAATTCGATATTTATTTCGCCAATATTTCTGTACGACCAAGCCTGCCCCTGAATATTTTGTTCGTCAATAAAAATTTTCAAAGCCTCATTATACTCCAAAAGTGATTTTTCAAGATTTCCTTTTAATTTATTTACTGCAGCAATATTCTGTAAAGTAATAGCATAATTAGTTTTCTGATTTATTTTTGAATACAATTCGAGAGCCTTTTCGTAATAAAAAAGTGCAGAATCGTAATTCACAATTAATTCTTCATAAATTACTCCCAAATTATTTAAAGTTGATGCCATTCCCACAGAGTCAGCAATTTCTGTCTTGATTTCTAACGCCTTAAGTTTATATTTCAATGCTTCATCTTTACGTTTCATTTCGTCATAAACAACACCTAAATTATTGTAAACAAAGGCAATTCCTTTTTTGTAATTTTCATTTTCAAAATATTCCAATGCTTTCATATACTTGCTAATAGCAATTTCATAATCACCTTTCAGTTCGTTTACTACTGCAATATTCGAATACATTTTTGCAATATTCATATTACATTGTAATTCAATCTCTTTATTTAACGAAAGTGTAAAATATTTTTCGGCAAGTGTGAAATTACTTTTAGCATAAAACTGTAATCCAATTTGATTTAAGATTTGAGAATAAGATGAATCCGATTCCGAAATTTTTGAATAATAATCTGCGTTCTGTCCATATTCAATTAGTTTTTTAATAGAATCGTTTGGAGTAGATTTTATCAATTTCAAATAAATCTCAGATTTGGTTTTATCATTTGCATTTAAAAGTGTTGAAATTAAACTGTCTATGTAATTATCTGCTAAAATGATATTTACAGTTACAATTGAAAAAAATATCAGTAAAATAATTTGCTTAAACATTGTTTCTGTTCTTTGATAGATTATTGTATAAATTTTGTTTTAGAATTCAAATTTTTAAAAAAATCAAAGTTTTGAACGAAAAAAAATCAAATTAAATCAAAAAATCATCAAATTCAAAGTCAAAACGAGCAAATTCATTTTTTCATTTTTTCATTGTGAATAATTTTGTACTTTTGTAAAATTCAATTCATAAAAATTAGAAACTAAAAATTATTTAAAATGAAAAAGTATGTTTTATTTTTAGGCGTAATTAGCATAATATTTGCTTTTTTCAGTTCATGTAAACCCGAAGATTCAGAAAAACCAACAATTACTGTAAATTTTGTTGATAATATTTCTGAAGGTTGGTATGGTGATACTATTAAATTTGGAATTGCTGTCGATTGTATTGCAGATTACACTGTTGCAATTTCTAACAATCATGATGCTCAAGCATTTAATCAAAATTACAAAGCAGGTCCAAATGTTGTTGATTTTAATTATGTTATTCCAACTGATTTGGTTGACGGTAATATTGTAAAAGTAACATTTACAGCAACAAACACTGGTGCCGAACTTTCTGAAATAGTTGAAAAAGAAATTACTATCAACTTACCTAGTGCTGAAACCATTTATCATCATGGAACAATTTCCGAAAACGAAATATGGTTGGCAAAGGATATTCATATTGTTGATGATGATGTTATTGTGAGAGCTTTAAATAATCCAATTTTAACAATTGAAAAAGGTGCAACAGTTTTTATGCAAACAGGTACTTCTATAACAATAGGTGGCTCTGCTAATTATGGAACTTTAATTGCAAAAGGTGATATTGATAATATTATAACATTTACCTCTCATGCAACTGTACCACAGGCAGGTGATTGGGATTGGATTCAGTTTTCTGAAGGTGCTACAAATTGTTTATTAGAGTATTGCGATATTAAATATGGTGCAGGAAATTCTAGCTGGGGAATGGTAGATGTAATTAATAATGCTTTGGTAAGTGTAAAAAATTGTACTTTAACAAATTTTGAAAATTATGGTGTAGAAGCCGAAGATGATAACGGTTTTGTTGAATTTACAAACAACACTTTAACTAAAGCTACCGGGCATGCTATGAAAATACTGGGTAGACACGTTAAAACAATAGGTTCAGGAAATATTTTTAATGTTGATGCTAACAGTGGAATATTAGTAACTGGTTCTTCATCAAGTTATAATTATATCGAAAGCGATGCTCTTTGGCTAAAACAAAATTGTCCGTATTTTATTGAAGACGATATTGTTGTTAAGAATAATGCAACTTTAACAATCGAAGCAGGTTCTGTTTTAAAATTTATGGCTGATGTTTCTTTAGAAGTTGGAACTTCAACAGAATTTGGAAAAATTATTGCTCAAGGAACTTCAACCGATAAAATTGTTTTCACTTCAGCAAGTCCAAGTCCGCAAAAAGGTGACTGGAAATATATTGATTTTAAAAATAATACTATAACAGGTTCAATTCTGGATTATTGCGAAATAGCTTACGCTGGTAGAACTTCAATAAATGCAGATTATGGAAATATACATGTAAGTCCGTGTGGTACTGGAAATCCAATTATCAGCAACTGCGAAATTCATCATTCAAATAATTTCGGAATTTTCATAAATAAAGATAGTGGTGTATATGGTGATCCGGCAATGTCAAATATTAATTATCACGATAATAATCAGGGAGATATAGGAATGGAGTAATTATTTGATATGGAAATATAAAAAGAAGACCATTTTATAATGGTCTTTTTTTATTTTTTGAAATCACTTTTAGAGTTTTTAATTTTTCTTTAATACTAAACCGACATTAAAAACACCACTGCACCTTTGAGGTGTTTTCACCATAGCCGTCATGTTAAGGAATAAACGTCTAATAATGAATATGTTCTTAAAATAAAAAATATGTAAAATAAGTTGTAGATATATGGGGGGACAACATTGCCCAACAATTTTCAGAAATTATCATAAAATATTTTTCTAAAGAAGATATTATGAAATTGGCACGTGAAACA
>Ga0316608_1000845_pt1 | contig 13074 bp, 11 predicted proteins | sample MIS2016152B_MG_FD_207673 | JGI IMG/M metagenome (GOLD analysis project Ga0316608, IMG submission 207673) | Microbial mat bacterial communities from Middle Island sinkhole, Lake Huron, Michigan, United States - MIS.2016.152B | ecosystem: Environmental > Aquatic > Freshwater > Lake > Sediment...
TTCATGTTCAAGTTGTGGACATGTTGATCATGCGGATGCAAATGCGGCTTTTAATATTGCCGCATCTACATCATTGAATACCATTGAAAGTAATGATCAATTCATAATAGACAGAGATATTATGAAATGGAACCCTGATATCCCGCAGTTGGAAACCCAACTGTTAGTTCTCGAAAGAGAACTTGCAGTTGCTTAACCAAGAACCTCACGACTTTAGTCGTGGGAGTATGTCAGTACGATAAAAACTTTAAATTAATGGAAATTGATGTTTTGGCGACATTATTGATGAAGGTAATAAATCAGTTACAAATAAATTCACAGTAATTAGAGTTATCCCTAAATCCGAATATCCTGAATTAATTGGTATTACCCTTGACGAAAATGATAATATTATTAAACATGTGTATTCAGATGCGAGAATTGATGTATTTGAATACGATACGAATAATAACATGATAAAACAAGTATCTTCAAATGGTGAAACTTATTCGTGGGAATATGACAAAAACAATAACAATATTAAAGCAATATATTCAGACGGCAATGTTTGGTCTTCCGAATATGACGAAAACAATAATAGGACAAAAATAGTATTTCCAGATGGAAAGGCTTATTTGTGCGAATATGACGAAAACAATAATTTAATTTAACACGCATATGTTTGATTATGGAGATGGACAGTTAAGGAGCTAATTAATGATTGAATTTACTGGCGAAAAATATGTTAATCTGCACAACCATTCATATTATAGTGCATTAGATGGATTGTCTTCTCCTGAGGATATGGTTGATGCCTGTATCGCTAATGGTTCAAGGGCTTTGGCAATTACAGACCATGGAACTTGCGGCGGATGGTATAATTTTCAAAAAGCATGTTTGTCAAAAGGAGTAAAACCTATACTTGGCAATGAAGTATATATTTCTCCAGACCACACTTCTGTCGATCCTAAAGACCCACGTTATCATTTGGTTCTTTTGGCGAAGAATCATTTAGGTGTTCAGAACCTAATGGAACTATCAACTATCGCAGAAACAAAAGGCAAATATAAGAAGCCCCGTATTGACTTTAAATTGTTACAAGAGCATAGTAATGGATTGATATGCATGAGTGCTTGTTGCATCGGAGAATTGCCCTCTAAACTATGGCAGGGGGATAATGACGGCGCTGTCAAGATGGCTAATGAATATAAGGATTTATTTGGCGACGATTATTATATTGAAATCATGATGCATAAATATAATCAAAACGCCCAAGAACAGGAAAAGAGAGAAAAAGTTCTTGCCAAGCAGTTGTATTCATTGGCTAAGAAGTTGAATATCAAAACGGTTTGTAGTAACGATGCTCATTACGCTAACAGGTCTGATGCACCTTATCATGATGTTATGTTGTCAATGCAAACTCATGACCATATTAAAAATCCAGATCGTTTCACGTTCAACGGAGAACAATTTTATTTGAGACCTTATGAAGAGATGTATGATTTATATAAGAGTGCTCCTGAAATGTTACTTCATACGGTTGAAATAGCGGAGAAGATAGAGAGCGATGCGATATTGTTGCCTTCAAAAGATTTGCTTCCTATATTTAAGGTTCCACAAGGTGTTACTAGTGAAACTGCTTATCTAAAAGAATTAGTTAAAGAGGGTATGAGATTGCATGGTTTCATTAATGATCCGATATATAGAGAACGGATAAAGATGGAAATGGAACTTATAGTACGATGTGGATTCGTGCGATATTTCTTAACTTTGTGGGATATTATAAATTATGCAAAACAACAAGCGATCCGTGTCGGGGTAGGCAGGGGTTGTTTTATTCCTGAAACCAAAGTTCAATGCAAACTAGGGTTGAAGGCTATAAAAGATGTAACTCTTGAGGATGAAGTGCTGGCGTATGATGGTAAATATCATGAGGTTACGAATTTATTGGATTATGATATTGACGAAGAAATAGTAGAAATAGAAACGGAAGACGGAAGAAAGATATCTTGTACATTAGATCATAAAATACATGTTAAAAGAAACGGGATTTTAGTTTTTGTAGAGGCTGGGGATTTGACTGAAAACGATGAGATATTTGACATTGAAGACGGTATTGGTTGAGGTAGGTTATTTTAATTGGAGTAGGAAGAAGGAGGTTGCGACTAAAATATAGAACTATTACTCATAAGCAATAAAAGGAGGTACTTATGAGAAAAATAGTTAGAGAAGTGTTAACCTGTCAAGAATGCGGAAATGTTTTTGATATACAAATTGGAGTGCTACAAAAACGGAGGGAAAAAACATCTGAACCAATTTGTCCACTTTGTTATAAATTATATAGCCGTGGGGGGCGGTTCGGGAAAGACTATTACCCAGAAATACTTAGAGATAAATTAAATGATGAATATTGGGATTATGATCTCGTTAAACCTTTTATAGAAACGCTTAAAACAAAAAAGAAAGTAAAGTTTATATGTCAAGAATGCGGAAATGAAGATATAATGTCTATAAAGGCGATGCAAATACGGAAAATATGTGGCACAAAGCCTATTTGCAGAAAGTGTTCAGAACGATATGCTAAAAATTCACAAGAATGGTTAAACAATAATTCAAAGGCTCAAAAGATAGCACAGAATCGACCTGAAACTTTAAAAAAACAAAGAGATTCTCAGTTGAAGTTGATGCGAGAAGACCCTATGTACGCAGACAAAAGGTGCTCTAAGTCATATGTGAGTGGTAAAATTAGAGATATCAGATTCGATAGTAGTTGGGAATTGTGCTTTTTGGCATATTGCTGGGAAAACGTTGAGATAAAGTCTATAGAAAGATTTGTAGGAAGTATTAGTTACGTTGATCCAAAGAGTTGTAAAAGAAAATATTATCCAGATTTTTTTGTTAAATATTCAAATGGAAAAACTAGAATAGTAGAGATAAAAGGGTCAAAAGAATATAATAATTTTCATGAAAAATTTAATGCTGGAATAAAAGAATTTGGAAGTAGATATGTTGTTTATGGATTGAATGATTTGTATAATATGGGTATCTATGTTAGGCGTGAAACATACTTAAGGGAGTTTTATAGAAAGTACTATGACGAAATTGTTTTTTACGAAAATAGTAAAACAGAAAGTTTGAAGGTGAAAATAAAAAAATGGCTAAAATAAAGAAAATAACCCGAAGAATATATCAAGGGAAAGTACACGATTTAACGGTTCCAGATTTAAGTGCATATAATGTAGAAGGTTTATCGGTTCATAACTCCGGCGCAGGCAGTTTATGTTTGTACTGTTTAGGTGTTACAAAACTCGATCCACTTAAGTACGGTTTGTTGTTCGAAAGATTTATTAATCCAGAGCGGGTAAGTCCGCCAGATGTAGATATTGACTTTGATTATTCACGTAGGGATGAAATCTTTGAATATATCATTAGAAAATATGGGACAGATTATTGTTGCAAAATCGGCACATACAATACGTTTAAAGCTAAGGGTGCGATTAGATATGCCGCTAAAGCGTTAGATATTGGCAATGATTGGGAAACATATCAAGCTGCCAAGAAACGGAATCCAAATGTAAAAGTAGAAATGACTAAGAAGAGTCTAGATTTGGCTGATTTTATCGCTAAACAGATTCCAGAAGTTCCAGGTACAACGATTGAATCTGCTTTGAAAGATGATGAATCGTTCCGTAGTGCTATGCAGAAATACCCTAAGCTTTTAGATGCAGTAAGACATGTTGAGAATACTGTATCTTCTGCTGGCGTTCATCCTGCTGGAATTATTATTTGCAAAGATCCTATTGCCAAACATATCCCTTTGCGTGAATCTAAAGGGGCTATATGTTCTCAGTTCGTAATGTCTGAGGTAGATGAGTTGGGGTTGCTTAAATTAGATATGCTTGCAATTAAAACATTAACTGTTATAGAAGATACCATCCAAATGATTAAAAAGCGTTATGGAATTGATATCGACATTGATAATTTGGAGCCAACCGATAAAAACGTATTTAAGCTGTTTAATGGTGGATATAAAAACATGGATAATAGGGGTATCTTCCAATTTGAAGCACATGGCATTTCTAAACTATTAAAAAGCATTCGTGTAGATACGTTTAATGATTTGGTTGTTTGTAATGCACTATACCGTCCTGGTCCATTAGGAGCTGGAGTGCATGAACTATATAGCGATTACAAACATGGTCGTAAAAAGATTGAATATTTGCATCCTAAAATGGGGGAAGTACTTGGAGAAACTTATGGGATTATGTGTTTTTCAAAGGATCAAATAGTTTATACAAATAATGGTCCAAAATGTATCGAAGAAATATACAAGCAACCGGTGTATTGCTTGGACAATGGTAAATTAAACAAATATCCTTCTGTTAATGGGGCGTTTAAAAGTGGAGTGCGAGAAATTTTCGAATATACGTTGTCGAATGGGGCTATTATAAAAAGCACTAACGACCATCCAATTTTTAATGGAGAAGATTATATTGCTATGGATGAAATGTTTTATAAAAAATTACCTATTCATTATACGTTAGGTGATATAAATGATTCAACCGAGAATGTAAAAATGGAGAAGAAAGCTTATTTGTGGGGGGCTTTAATCGGCGACGGGACTACGAAGGCTTCAACTCCTATCTTGTGCGTTGGTGAAAATAAAAGTTATGGTGAAATGATAATAAACTTATTTTCCGATGTATACGGTGAAGATTGTGATGCTAATTTATTTTTCGCAACAAGATCTTGGTATGTAAGATTTTCTTTTAAAAGTAATTCTTGCAAATGGGGAACGAATAAAACTAATCAATTAAAGAATGAACTTGAATCTATGAATTTAAGGTGTTTGTCCATTGATAAATTTTTGCCGTTTGACAGTCTTAAACCAAATCGTCGAATCTATTTATCGTTGTTGGCAGGGCTTGTAGACACTGACGGCAGTATACAAAAAGATATTTATTATTCATCGTCAAGTAAACAGTTGTTAATTGATGTTGAATATGTTTTATGGAGGCTTGGATATACGACATACAGAAGTCATCATATGGTTCATGTTTATGAAAGCATAGACTTATTTAATGAACTTAAGCCATACCTTATTAATAAAAAAGGCGTAAATAGTTTATCTTGTAATGGCGGCAATATTCGCTTGAATTCAAAAATGGTTGCTGAATTGCTAAAAAAGAAAATAGGCAATATGTCGGTTCGAAAGTTTTGCGATATAAACAAGTTGAATAGATGCACCGTTATGAGGATTATGTCTCAGAAGAATACATGGTGCAAAAAAGGTGGCGTTGAAATAGTATTGAATAAAGATGAAATTAATGCTTGCAAATGCCTTATTGTTGAGCGTCGTAAGTCATTGGGGATGCAGGACGTATATGATTTAAGTATGCCGCATGACGATCACAATTTTATTGTTAATTCAGGCGTTTCTGTTCATAACTGTTTTCAAGAAAATATTATGAAAGTTGTTCAGGTTCTTGCTGGATTCACTTTAGGTCAGGCGGATTGGTTAAGAAAGGTTATTGGCAAGAAAAAACCAGAATTAATCAAAAAAGAAAATTTGGATAATTTATTCATAGAGGGTTGTAAAAAATATTCGGATATTGACCCTAAGGTTGCTAAGGCTATATTTGATCAGATTGAGTATTTCGGTGGATATGGTTTTAATAAGTGTTTATCTGGCGACACAGAAGTAATTAACGAGATAGATGGTAGAATTTATAGATTGGACAAGTTAGAAGATTTGTTTTTTAGATGTCAAGGATATAAAGAGTTTGGAATTGGTGATTTATGCGAATCTCCTTCGATATCTATTAAGTCTCTAAAAAATGGGGATGTTATTAATGACCAAGTTGTAGATGTATTTGAAGTGGGTGTTAGAGAGCTTTTTGAGGTAGAATTAGATAATGGATTTATTATCAAGTGTACAATGGATCATAAATTCATTTGTTCTGATGGCGAAAAACATGAATTAAAAGAAATTATCGAAAAGGATTTAGAGATTTTATGTGAAAGTTGAAATCTTTCAGTAACTTAAATGAACTTTTCATATCTTATTAATTTTAAATTATAATAAAGGAAATTTGAAGTCTCTTTTAGAAATATAGCGTATCAAGAAAGGCGTATGCAACTAAAGGAGATAATGTGAAAATACCGTACAATAAGGTTGATGTTAATAGGGAAACAAAAAGAAAAATTCGTTTATTGTTTTTTAGACAAGTTGAAATGGTAGATATTGTTCGTGAAACTAAATTGACCGAAAGAGTCATAAGAAGAATTGTTAATGAGAATAATTGGAAAAACAAAAGAGAAAGATATTTGAGATTTTTGTGTAATTATGCATATTCTCACGACATACCATTAGTTAAGATGGCAGAAAGAACCAATGTCATGAAATATGCGTTAAATAGAATTCATCGAAAATATAAAACTGAAAAGCCGAAGTTAACAGCTTGGAATAAAAAAATAACTGACGAAATAGAGAATAAAATCATTGAAGATTATAAAAGTGGGAATGCATCTGGTATTATTGCTAAAAAATACGGTTTCAAAACACATAAAACCGCGTTAGATGTATTGGTTAAAAAAGAAATCGAAAGAAGACCAAGCAGTAAGCCGACATTTTATGACAAGGCGTTTTTTGAGATAATTGACTCACATGAGAAGGCTTATATATTGGGATTAATAATGACTGATGGATATATAATTAGAGATTATCGTGGATTTGGAATACAGTTGACGGAAGAAGATGGGTATATATTGGAAAAAATAGCGCATATTATTGGAGCACAACATGGGGTTAGTGAAATAAATTACGACTCAAAAAGAAAAGTGTTTCCAACAGCTAAAGATATGGTTAGATTGTCTGTTTATAATAGAAAAATAGCAGAGGATTTGATGTTTTTGGGCGTTGTCAGGAATAAATCAAAAGTTTTGAGGTATAATGATTGCGTACCGAAAAAATATTTGTCTTCTTTTTTTAGAGGTTTAATAGATGGAGACGGATGCATTTACACAAAAAACAAAAGGATTCAAATACAATTGGCTAGTGCTTCTATAAATTTTGTAGAAGATTTAAAGAAGTCAACAAATCAATTTGTTTTTTCAATTCATAAATCGTCACAAATATTTAATTTATATTTGTATGGCGGCAAAAAAGAACGTATACGATTTTTGAAATGGGTTTACGAAAACAAAGGGGATTTTTATTTAAGGAGAAAATATGCAAAAGTGCAAGATCAAATCTGTTAAATACATTGGGAAACAAATGACATACAGTGTTGAAATGGCGGGAGATCAACATAATTATAAAATAGTAAATAAGCGCGGCGGCGGAATTTACGCAGGTAACAGTCATTCCGCAAGCTATTCCCTGATTGCTTATCAAACAGCTTGGCTTAAAGTTTACTATCCGCTTGAGTATATGTGTAATCTTTTGTCTTCGGAAATAAATAACAGCGACAAAGGATTTAAATTAAACTCCTACCTAAGTGAAGCTAGAAGAATGAATTTAGTTGTTAAAGGAGCAGATATTAACAAGAGTGGATTGAAATATAGTATCGCCAGTTTTAGAGACGAAATTTCTGGTGAAGAAAAGGATGGAATTAGAACGCCTTTGACGATTGTAAATGGGGTTGGCGAGAAAGCAGTGGAAAGTATTGTGGCGAATCAACCCTTCGCCAATTTAAAAGAGTTTTTGCATTCAGTGGATACTAGAAAGGTTACTAGTCGGGTGTTTGCCGCTTTAGTAGAAAACGGATGTATGAGGGACAGTTGGGGAATAGGCGATGAAGCTTTATTAAATCAATATGTGGATGTAAAGGCAGAAGTCGATAAGGAAAAGAAACAAAAGAAGAAAAAGGAAGAACAAATGGATCAATATGGAGGTGTTTCAATATTTTCTGCATTTGGTTCCGAAGGATTGGAAATTTAATTTGTATAATAGATGTATCAAAGTGAAAAAGTAGAAACGAGAGGAGTAAAACATGGCACAAAGAAAAATATCGGAATGTATTAATGTAAGGATTAACGTTGGTAATTATCAGCATATTGAATTAAGTAAATATGCAGAAGAAACAATTGAATATTCTTCAAAAGACGATCTTATCCAAAAGGAAGACTCTTTGAGAGACGATCTTATCGCAAGTGTTATCCGCAGTATGAAGGCTATTCCAGAAAGATTGGGTAAAGGCGTTGAAGCTGCAATTGAGGTAGAAGAGTCTATCAAGAAAGCAATTCCTTCGTGGCTTGAAAATGGTGCAGTTCCTAACATTGCCAATCTTCCTAAGAAAAACAATCTGAAGGATGCGGCTGAGCAAAAGAACAAGAAGGACGAAGCTGCAAAAAATCTTGTTGAAGTTACAGATACAGTTATTCCTGAAGTAAAAGCTGAAGAAAAAAAATCAACAGTGACTGTCGTGACTACAAAAACTCCAGTTAGTTCGGATGATCTTTTTGAAGATGACTCTGTTGTAACTACATTTGAATCGGACAATGTTCTTTCAATAGATAAGGTTGAGACAAAGAAAGTTGAAAAAAGTGTAGAATTAGATGGATTTTTTGACGGTGATGACGACGATTTGTTTGGCGACATATCATAAAACAAGGAGAAGAATGAAAGAAATGAAGTTAGAAAGAGTTAGTAGTGAAGAATTGATTTCAATGTTTGAAGAGGCTTTTGAAGATCAAGTGGCTAAACTGAATTATATTGAATCTTTTGGCGTTGAATGTAACGAACGAGGTATGGGTAAGCCTGTACAGATCAATGTTGACATTTCTGGTCATGCCGGTACGCCAACTGTAGATCAGTTCAAGCTCGGTGAGGTTGAAGGTAGTGAGTCTGTAACGATTTCTCGCGATGATATTGGTGAGAAAACATTCCACTTAGTAAAGAGTCTTACAACTTATGTTAGTGGGAATGATTATTTGGTTGTATACGAAGCGGAAGTTTAACAATATCTTGGGTTAATAAAATGGCTAAAGACGACATATTAGGTGATGATTTTTTCGATGAGCTTAATGCAGATGAGGCTGTCGTAAATGAGGCTGAACCATTGGAAGAAGATATTCCAGAATCAAAATATTCAATACCAGTGGTTGACCTATCTAGCCATTTGCCAAAACTGGTTGGAGATAATGTACCTAAAGATTATCAATGCGTAATTGATCGGTTTATCTCTATGTATATGACTTTGCCAATTATTAATTATGACGCCATGCATAAGGAACTTTCTGAATTAAATGTTGATTCAAGTCCTACGCCAACGTTGCAATTAATTAATCTTAAATTGCAAAGGGTACAGGCTAGTAAAGATAGATTGGCTGAGATATATCAACAAGTAATTAGATGTTATACATTTAAGAAAAGAGCTGTAAATGTTTTAAGTGAAGCATGGAATAAATTTGCAGAAGGGTCTAGTGCAGATAAAAGAAAATCTGATTCGTCTTTTAGATTAAGCGAATTTCAAGCTGATTTAGCTCAAGTAGAGGCTTTGTATAGCGTTTGTGAACATATATTAAGGAATCTAGATAGTCAAAGTAATTCTATATCTAGACAAATAACAATAATACAGTCTCAGTTGAAAATGTTTGATATGGGTCGTGGCGCATTGCCTGATTTTGATTTTAACAAATCTGCACTTAATGAAGGATTTGAATCATTGGGTACTTCTGTTGAATCAGATAACGGCGAACAGAATGACGAAGTAGATGCAACGGAAAAAAGAATAGCAGAAGAATTATCTTTTTAATTTTTTCAAAAAGTGTATGAAAAAATGTATAATTAAACTGTAATAAACAACGAAGAGAGACAACAAAAAAGGAGGAGATTGGTATGAGCGACAAGCAGTCTAAAGCTAATGTGGGCAGTTGGGATAGTGATTTTCCACCAGAAGATGAGAAGAAGGGTGGAGAAGGATATGGTGGAGGAGAATCTAAGCGTTTGCCTTTTATGAAGTTCGAGAAGCCAGGCAATTATACAATTCGATTAGTTGGGAATCATGTCAAGTTTAGGAGACATTGGGCACCGTTTACTGATCGAGTTATTACACATGATGATTATAAGGATAAAGATCCCGCATGGCAAGCTGGTTTTTATCCTCGTGAAACATTTGCAATTCATGTTATTGACAGAGCTGATGGTAAGTTGAAGATTCTTGAAAAAGGACGTAGTTTATTTAAGCAGTTTGCCAGTTATAAGATCGTAAATGAGATTAATCCTGCTGGCAAGGAAGGTCCAGATTGGGTGATTACATTGGAGTGGCCAGCGGGGAATAAGCGTCAGGCAAAGTACTCTGCAACTGCAAAGGCAAAAAAGGCACAATTTACAGAAGAAGAGGCTGAAATGATTAAGACATCGAAGGCTCCTTTGGTTGAAATTTATGCCTCAACTCCATTGGCTAAGATTCAGGAGCTTTGGGACGCTCTCCCTGATGAAGCTAAGATTCCGCCAAAGCGTGATGAGAATGGTAATGAGAATGAAGACAAGCCAAAGGCAAAGCAATCTTCAACCAAGACATCTAAGGTAGAGGAATCTATGCCAGATTCTCCAGCCGAGTCAGATGATTTGTTTGGAGACAACGACGATGATGCATCGTTTTAATAAGTGATATAATAGCTGACTTGGAATCGATTCCAAGTCAGCTATTTTTTTATATTGATAAATAAGGAGAAAAATGGCAACTACGAAACAAAATACTGTTGTAAATTCAAAAAAACCAAAATCTATAGATATTATTTTGGCTAATATTGAAAAGTCTGTGAAGAATACTGGCGCTCCAGTGGTAGAAAAAGCACCGACTATGAAGGATTTTTCTACGGTTCCTGCTATATCATTCGGATTTGCGGATGTTGATGCGGCTAGTTTTTGCGGAGGCATACCACAAGGCAAAATGGTTGAAATATTTGGTCCAGAATCTGGTGGCAAATCGCTTTTGTCATTGAATTTAATCGCTTCTGCTCAAAAGTCTGGAATGGTATGTTGTTTGGTTGACGCAGAAAACTCATACGATCCTGTTTGGGCAGATTCTCATGGAGTTTGTACCGATGACCTTTACATTATGAGAAGTTCTATTTCGGCAGAGCAAATTTTAGAGTACGTAGATAAGATTTGCGAGAGTGGTGTTTTCGGATTGATTGTTGTAGATTCTACTGCTGCTTTAATTCCTCAAAAAGAATTGGAAGGTAGTATTTCAGATCAAAATTATGCATTGCTTGCAAGAGCTATGTCAACCGCATGTCGTAAAATTGTTTCTCATTGTTCTGCAACCAATACGACTTGTGTATTTTTGAATCAGATTAGAGATAAGATGGGCGTTATGTTTGGATGTTTCCATTATAATGCAAGAGTCGTTTTGGAAGATGGTACGACTGAAAAAATAGGAAAAATTGTTAATAACAAAATGAAACTAAATGTTTTGTCTTATAATATGGAAAACGGTAAGATCGAAAGCAAAAAAATAGTTGGATGGAATGATAATGGAAACCTTAACGAAGATCAATGCTTTTTAAATATTGTTGCAGAAAAACATTTTGGTAATGGAATTATTAATATCCCATGTACTCCCAACCATATCGTATTTAAAAACGCTGGTTTAGATGTTGATTCTGGCAAATACATTGCTGAGGAGATTGCGGCTGGCGATCTGGAAGTCGGTGACGAATTGTTAGTCAAAGTTCCAATATATTTAACAGAAGATCAAAAACAGATTGTTTATGGTTCTATTTTAGGTGATGGATCGTTAAGGGAGTCAACCCCTCAGTCAAGCCAGCTCCGTTTTGGACATGGAGTTGCTCAAAGTGAATATTTACAATGGAAACAGGAAATAATGCATAATGTGGTTGGTTTTTCAGATCCTACGCATTTTGAAACAACACCTTTATTTGAATTGTCTGGTTTGAAATATAATAACGAGGTTGGGAAAAATTGCAATAATGTCATACCTAAAGAAGTTGTTGATAAAATAGGTCTTTTGGGTTTAACAATATGGTATTTAGACGATGGAACGTTTGGCGGCAATTATAAAAAGTGGGGCAAGGGAAAATCTACAATTTATTGTTATAAATTCTCTAATAAAGATCTAATGATGGAATCTTTCAACAGGCTTGGATTAAACCCAAAAATGACAAAAAGAGGATTTGAGTTTAATGCAGAAGAAACAGAGCTATTCCATTCTATGATTTGTAAATATGTTCCAGAGTGTATGGACTATAAGATCCACCCAAATTATAGTGGTAAGTACGAATACGATATTGATGACAATATAAATTCTTTTGAATACAAATTGGTCCCCGCAAAGATTTTAAATATCTACGAAAAGCCTAAAACAAAAACTAAAAAGAAATTTGATTTAACTATTGATGGAAATTCAAATTATTTTGTAGATCATGCATTGGTACATAACTCTCCAGAAACCACTCCTGGCGGTAAGGCGCTTAAATTCTACGCTCACCAAAGAATAAGAGTTACTCCTGGCAAGAAGATTAAAGTTCAAGAGGGAGAGAAAGAAATTATTATCGCAAGACAGAGTTTTATTCAGTTCGTTAAGAATAAAGCTGCTAGACCTTTCGGTGAATGTATTGTGGAGATTGTTTTTGATAAGACAGCTAGGAATCCTGTTGTTAAGCTTTGTAAGGTAGCTAAGGATTATAAGGTCGTTTCTTTGAGAGAAGGCACTTTCCGTATTTCCAAAGAGTTATTTGATGGATGCAAAAAGAATGTAGATACTGGAGCAAAGACTTCTGTAGAGCTAGCGGATTATTTAGTTAAGGAAAAACTTGTCAATGTTGTTCTTGAAGCTTTCGTTTCAAATTACATTGATGAACATGGTAGCGAGGATAAGATCGACAAAGACATATTGGCGTTAAGAGACGATCCTGCGTTAATTGTGTCCCCTTTAAATGGTGCGATTGTCGATGCTATCAATGATGCTCCATCTATTACGAATCAAGATATTGACGATACAGATGGTGGCATTGATCTTGGCGATGACTGACATACTCCCACGACTAAAGTCGTGAGGTTCTTGGTTAAGCAACTGCAAGTTCTCTTTCGAGAACTAACAGTTGGGTTTCCAACTGCGGGATATC
>Ga0316608_1000846_pt1 | contig 13068 bp, 14 predicted proteins | sample MIS2016152B_MG_FD_207673 | JGI IMG/M metagenome (GOLD analysis project Ga0316608, IMG submission 207673) | Microbial mat bacterial communities from Middle Island sinkhole, Lake Huron, Michigan, United States - MIS.2016.152B | ecosystem: Environmental > Aquatic > Freshwater > Lake > Sediment...
CAATGGCTGAAAGGCTATTATTAATCGTTTCTTTTACTTATTGTGCTACCGCTATGTCAGTATCTATTATTATTCCCGCGTTTAATGAAGAGGTTTCTATCTCAGCAACGCTCGCCCCTTTAGTTAGTTTATTAGCAGAGGATGAGGCAGAAATTATTGTTGTCTGTAATGCCTGTACAGATAAAACAGCTGAAGTAGTTAAAAAAATCAGTTCTGAAATTATTTGTATAGAAACAGAAATAGGTTCAAAATCGCACGCGCTAAACCTAGGTGATGCGGCAGCACGATTTTTTCCACGGATTTATTTAGATGCGGATATTGCTTTATCGACCGATGCTGTCAACGGCATGGTTGAAAGTCTAAAAAATCCCTTGGTTTTTGCCACATCAGTAGAAGCTAAAATGAATCTCTCATCTTGCTCATGGTGTGTTCGGGCTTTCTACGATGTTTGGCTACGTTTACCTTACTGCAAAGCAGGGATGATAGGCAGCGGGGTTTACGCTTTATCTAAAGCAGGAAGGGGACGCTTTGAAAAGTTCCCCGCCATTATTGCCGATGATGGTTATGTACGTTGTTTATTTACCGAACAGGAAAGACCTTTAACAACAATAGGTTATGCAACCGTCAAAGCCCCTAAAGACTTGTTTAGCCTGATTAAAACTCAAACCCGCAGTCGCTTAGGTCGCTATGAATTAAAAGAAAAGTTTCCACAGTTATTAAGTAACGAAACAAAAGATTATTCTCAAGCGATGAAATCTTTAGGTTCAAATTATCGTTTGTGGTTCAAAATCGCAGCTTATATTACGGTAAATCTAATTAGCCGTATTAGAGCCAATCACCAATATGCCAATAAACAAACAACGAGGTGGGAAAGAGATGACTCAAGTCGACAATAATCAAAAAAAAGTGCTTTTAATTTCTTCCTGTGGCGGACACTGGAAAGAACTACGCCGTTTAGAATCTGCATTTGACAATTTTAAAAAATGCTATGCCACCACAGACCCTAGCTATTACCAATTTGTTGTTGGCGAATTATTTTATCCTGTGCCAGAAGCGTCTTTGTGGAGTAAATTGCGACTTGTCTGGCAAGCTCTGTATGTATTAGGTTTATTGCTGTACATTCGCCCAGCGGTTGTGATTAGCACAGGCGCATCGGTTGGTTTTTTCGCCTTGTTTTTTGCCAAAAAAATGGGCATAAAAACGATTTGGGTAGACAGTTTAGCCAATGCTGAACAAATGTCTCTCAGCGGCAAAAAAGTCAAACCTTACGCGGACTTGTGGCTCACGCAATGGGAACATCTTGCCACAGAAAATGGGCCTTATTTTTATGGAGCTGTGCTATGATTTTTGTCACCGTTGGCTCGCAATTGCCTTTTGACAGACTGATTCATGCTGTTGATAAATGGGCGGAAACAAATAAAAAACACGCGGTATTTGCCCAAATTGGCATCTCCAGTTCACCGCCCAAACATATTGAATTTTGTCAAACCATGACACCTGATGCCTATCAGGAAAATTTAAAAAAAGCCGCGTTAATTATTGCCCATGCAGGAACAGGCACAATTATTAGTGCTTTAGAATTAGGGAAACCACTTTTGCTGATGCCGCGATTAGCCAGTCAAGGCGAGCATCGAAATGATCACCAATTAGCCACCACTAAATATTTTTCGCATTTAACCAATATTAGCGTTGCCAATAATGAAACAGAGCTGGTGACTCTCATTGATCAATTAATTGACGCTAACATCATTTATTCTTCCAGTTTAGAAACGCCTGTTGACCCAAAATTAATTAAGGCGATTAAAGAGTTTATCGATCCAACTGCCAAATAATCCTTGAGTTTTTACATGACTTCTTTGAAAAATAAATTGATGGCTATAAGCGGGGCGCTTATTCTTTTAATAATACTCATGTATTGGGAGGTCTATCTCGATTTATTTAGAATTTGGAGTAATCAAGAAGAATATAGTCACGGATTTATGATTCCATTAGTTTCTGCTTATTTTATCTGGCAAAAAAAGGATTTAATTTTAACTGAACAATCGCAGTCAAGCCTTTTAAGTTTCTGCTGTGTTTTTTTAGCCTTAGCCACTTATTTTGTTGGAATTATTGGTGATTTATTTTTTCTATTACGTTTTTCGCTGATTTTTTTATTAATAGGACTTGCATTTTTATTGGTAGGCTATAAATCTACAAAAACAATGCTGATTCCTATTTTATTACTCATTTTTTCATTTCCCTTACCGCCTGTCATTCAATCAAGTTTGACGATTAAATTACAATTATTGTCATCACAATTAGGCGTATTTATTATTCGTGCGTGTAATATTCCTGTTTACTTAGAAGGCAATGTCATTGATTTAGGCTCATATCAATTACAAGTTATCGAAGCTTGTAGTGGATTGCGCTATTTATTTCCTTTAATGAGCTTGGCTTTTATTTGCGCCTATCTCTATCAAGTCAGTTTTTGGAAGCGTACTGTGGTCTTTTTAACCTCAATTCCTATTACACTTTTTATGAACAGTTTTAGAATTGGGGTTATCGGTATTTTAGTTGAATATTGGGGAACAGCTGCCGCTGAAGGATTTATCCATGACTTTGAGGGCTGGATTGTCTTTATGGCGTGTTTTGCTATTTTATTTTTAGAGATGTGGCTGTTGTCATGGCAAGAACGTAAAATCCGTTTATGGGACGATGTCTTTGGTTTAACACTTGTTGAAAATAAACCGTTACCTAAAGCGATAAAACTATCAACAAAACCTTTTTATGGACTATTTGTATTGCTTTGTTTGGCAATATTTGTCATTAAACCGTTAGGTCTAAAAGAAGATTTTATTCCCTCAAGAAAAATTTTTGCTGACTTTCCTTTACAATTTTCAAATTGGCACGGGGTTAAAACAAATCTTGATACAAAGACAGTTACTTTTTTAGGATTGTCGGACTATGCGTTAATAAACTTTACCAATAACGAACATAAAACTATTAATTTTTACTCAGCCTATTATCAAACACAAAAACACGGTGCCGTTCCACATTCACCTAAACTTTGTATTCCAGGTGATGGTTGGAAAATTCAAGCCATGACCACAGAAAATTATGAAGGTTTAAGCTTTAATCGTGTTTTAATTCAAAAACAGGAAAAAAAGCAATTAGTTTACTATTGGTATAAGCAACGCGATAAAACAATTGCTAATGAATATTATCTAAAATGGAATACGTTTGTTGGTGTATTAGAAAGTAAGCGATCAGATGGTGCATTAATTCGATTAACAACCGATTTATCGGCGAATGAAACCTTTGAAATAGCTGATATACGCCTTAAACAATTTATGTTACTGGCGAATAAACAATTACCGTTTTTTATTCCTGATTAAAAAATTATTTTGACTCGCTTTAAAATGAAAGTCACAACTTATGGCTTTGGCAAAGCCGATAAAATCAAAGAAAATTTGAATCTATTTTAGATGTAATTTTTGATGGTCGTAATCTTTATAATCCCAATTATTTATAAAGTAGGGGATTTATCTATTATGCAATTGGTGTAACTTATCACACTGTTTATAATGTTTAGATAGCAAAGAAGGAAATATGATTTTTATTAACCGACTATTATTGGCCAGTTCTTTTTGCCTTGTCATTGGATGCCATAGTGCAGCTGAAAATACGCAAAAATACTTAACTAAGGGAATGGATTATTATCAAAAAGGCGATTACACTAAAGCACGCATAGAGCTTAAAAATGTATTGCAAATTAATGACAAACAAGCTGATGCCTTTTATTACTTAGCCTTAATTGATGAAAAAGAAAAAAATTGGCAAAGTATGTATGAAAATTTATTGCGTACTATTGATCTTAATCCCAAAAATAATGAAGCACGTTTGAAACTAGGGCAGATGCAAATCGAAAGTCCTGATCAGGCACTTGAGCAAGTGGTCGCGATATTAAAAAATATTCCCCATGATCCAGGGGCGTTGACGTTAAAGGCAGCTGTGCTTTTTAAACAAGATAAAATCGCAGAAGCAACAGTCTTGCTTGAGCAAGTATTAAAACAGCAGCCTGATTTTTTGGATGCGATAACGTTAAAAATTATGCTATATATAGAAAAAGATGATTTTGCAACTGCCTTAAATCTTGTGAATAACAGTTTGCTTACCAAACCAAAAGAGGTTTCTTTGCATTCATTACGAATGCAAATTCATAATAAACAAAAAAATACAGCGGCAATTGAACAAGATTATATTGAATTAATCAAAAGCTTTCCAGACAAGCTTGATTTTAACTATGCGTTGGCGAAATATTATTCAGATATTAAGCAATATGACAAAGCGGTCGCTTTATTACAAACAACCATTAAAAATAATCCCGCTGAATTAATGCCTAAACTGGTATTTATTGATTATTTAATGCAAAATAATTCAAAACAAGTAGAAGCGACAATTCAACGTTATTTGCAACAATATCCAAATGAACCTGAGTTGGCTTTTCGCTTAGTGACTTTTTATTTACAGCAACAACACTATTCACAAGCAAAACAGTCACTTACTTTGCTGATAAACTCTAAAAAAGACAGTAAGGAGGCATTAAAAGCAAAAATGCTTCTTGCTAAAATATCACTAGGAGAAAAAGACTCTAAGCATTTACTCGCTTCTAAACTCATTACAGAAATTTTAAAAGTCGATCCAACCTATCTTGACGCGCTGCTCTTAAAAGCACAGCTGTCCTTAAGTGACAAACGTTATGATGAGGCAATTTCTGAATTGCGGACGGTTTTGAATTATCATCCAGCGTCCGATGCAGCGCAGGTGTTACTTGCAGAAGCTTATCAAGGACAACAGTCACCCGAATTGGCACAAGAAAGTTTACGCAAAGCTCTGGAATTTAAGCCAGATAATATTGATGCGTTAATTCCTGTTGTACGAAAATTAATCGCCAATAAAGATTTTATCAGAGCGACTGATCTTGTGCAGAATGGTTTAAAAGCTAATCCAAATAATATGCAGTTATTACAAATTTTGGCTCAAATACGCTTGGGTAGTAATGACTTGAATGGTGTCCAAGAAATTTCGAGTTTATTTAGTAAAGCTCCTAAAAGCTTAGGTTATTCGCAGTATTTAGAAGGAAGAATTTTACAAGGGGAGGAAAAATACGAGGCTGCATTGGTCAAATACAAAGAAGCATTAGTTACCGACCCAAAATTGTTGTTCAGTGCATTAAAAGGAATTGCCGAGAGTTATGAAAAGCTCAATCAGCGTACGGCGATATTTACTTATGTAGACGAGTACATAAAAGCAAATCCAGATAATGTTGACGCTTATGCCTTAAAAGCACAATTGCTCAGTTTTGATAAACGTCCTGAACAAGCACAACAGACATTAACTACCGCTATAAAAAAATGGCCCAAAATAGTCGCGTTGTATACGCAATGGGCTCAAACTTATGTTTTGCCACAAGACATAGATAAAATATTGACTATTTATAAAGAAGGTATTGCAGCTGTTCCTGATAGTGTTGATTTGCAAATGGGTTTGGCAACACTTTATGAACAAAAGGGTGATTATAATAGTGCCTTAAAAATATATGAGACATTACTGATAAACTATCCTGATTCAGACGAAATCATTAATAATTTGGCTTCTTTGTTATTGGATCATTATCCAACCAAAGAAAGTATTGCGCGGGCTGCTAAATTGGCTGAACGGTTTGCAAAATCAGAAGAGCTTTATTTTATCGATACTTATGGGTGGTCTTTGGTAAAAACGGCTCGTTACGAAGAGGCGGTGACGTTATTGCGAGCGTTGATTGTAAAAAATCCTGATGTGGCCGTTTTCAGATACCACCTAGGGGTTGCTTATCATCATAAAGATGATAACCCCTCAGCTATCAATGAGTTAAAGCAAGCACTGGTGTTAGGCGAAAAAACAACAGGGTTTGCAGAGAAAAATGCAACAGAAGCGTTGCTAAATGAAATTAAAGATATAACCCAATAATTTATATTGCAAAAAACCGCTTTTTAAAGAGCGGTTTTTTGTGTTAGTTTATCTTTCGTAAAATGCCAAAACCTGTGCAACGTAGTTTTGTGTTTCAGGATAAGGCGGTACAGAATTATTGTATTTTTTTACCGCATTTTCACCCGCATTATAGCCTGCAACTGCGAGTCTAAGATTCGAGTCAAACATTTTTAATAAATCGCGTAAATATCTCGCGCCGCCTTTAATGCTTTCAGCTGGGTCGGTGCGGTCTTCTGCTCTTACGCCATAACGACGTGCTGTATCGGGCATTAACTGCATTAATCCTACTGCGCCTGCTGGGGAACGTGCGTCAGGATTATAGGCAGATTCTGCCTGAATAACCGCATGGAGTAACTTTTCATCTACCCCATAATCTTCAGCCGCTTGCGCGATAAGTTCACTATATTTTTCTCTATTGACCCGAGATGAATAGGACGTTCTAAAATGATTTGAGGGATGGGCATAAATTTTTGGCTCCTCTGCTAATTGCTTGTTCCGAACTCTGACAATGACTTTTGTGCGAATAATACGCACATAGTTCTTATCAGGAGGTTCATCTGTGTAATAAACCTGTCCATCGGGTGCTGTATACTTATAAACATCTGCTAAAACCGCATTAGAACAGGCTAAAGTAATCAAGAATCCAATTAGAATTTTTTTCATTTCACCTACATTCCTTCTAATTTATTGAATTTCTATTAAGTTGGCCGCCTTCGTAGCATTTTCTCTTGCTTGACTGACATTTTCAGCTACGCTTAAAACAACGCCCATCCGTCTTGAAAAATAGGCTTGCGGTTTAGCAAATAAACGCACCTCTGTTTGCAAAACCGACAAGGCTTTGTCAAGCCCTTTATATATCACAGCTTCTTTGTCAATGCCGCCTAAAATAACAGCACTTGCACCAATTGCTTGATTAGCTGTGGAAACAGGCAGTCCTAAAATGGCACGAACGTGTAAATCAAACTCACTTTGGCGTTGTGTGACCATCGTGACCATTCCTGTATCATGCGGTCTAGGGCTGACTTCACTAAACCACACTTGGTCTTTATTAATAAACAGTTCTACACCAAACAAGCCTAATCCCCCTATTTCAGTGGTAACTTGGGCGGCAATGGCTTGAGCCGTTTGAAGAGCCGCAACAGTCATTTCTTGTGGCTGCCAACTTTCACGATAATCGCCATCTTCCTGCCTGTGACCTATTGGGGCGCAAAAATGGGTTTCAATCTCCCCCGCTGCATTCAAAGCGCGTACTGTCAATAAGGTGATTTCAAATTCAAACTCAATCTTAGCTTCAACAATCACTTTACCCGTTGCAGCACGTCCTGCTTCGTTAGCATATTTCCACGCTTGTTCCAATTGTTCGGGCGATTTCACCATCGACTGCCCTTTACCCGAAGAAGACATGGTTGGTTTGATAAAACAAGGGTAGCCTATTTTAGCCGCAACCGCTTGTAATTGTGTAAAACTGTCTGCAAATCCATAAGCCGAGGTGGGTAAACCTAACTTTTCTGCGGCTAAACTTCTAATGCCTTCACGATTCATAGTCAACTGTATCGCTCTGGCATTAGGAACAACCGTACATTGTCCAGCACGCTCAATCTCCACTAACGCAGCCGTTGCAATCGCTTCAATTTCAGGAATAATAAAATCAGGTTGCTCGGTTTCAATCACTTTCTTTACCATAGCCGCATCGGTCATGTCAATCACATAACTGCGATGCGCTACTTGATGGGCAGGTGCATGAGGGTAACGGTCAACCGCAATTACCTCAACGCCGTACCGTTGAAGAGAAATAGCAACTTCTTTGCCTAACTCACCACTACCTAAAAGTAAGGCTTTTGTGGCTGTATGGGTTAAAGGGGTTCCAATGATCATAAGTTTTAAGTCTACTAAAAAAGAAGGGGCAATTACAAGATACAACAAAGGTTGTTTTAAATATAGACTATCCCGCTAATTTTGTGGGACTTATAACAGAAAATCGCTTAATGACACATCGCGCTTGCAATTAAAGCTTGCATCAACTCGATTTGTGCAGGCGTATCATTCAATGCAGGGATATAAGTATAATTTTTGCCGCCTGCCGCCTTAAAAATTTCTTGATTCGTCATGGCAATTTCTTCCAAAGTTTCTAAACAATCCACTGCAAACCCAGGACAAATTACTTGAATATTTTCAATGCCTTGGGCTGGCAATTGTTGCAAGGTTTCCACACAATAGGGTTGTAACCATTTAGCTCGTCCAAAGCGTGATTGGAAAACTAATTTCCATTCCGAACTGTTTAAATTTAGTTTTTGGGCAATTAAATGTGCTGTTTCCTGACATTGGTAAAAATAAGGGTCGCCCCATTCGGTTAGTTTATCGGGTAAACCGTGAAAAGAAAATAACAACAACTGCGCTTTACCTTGCTGTTGCCAATGTTCAAGAACCGAATTAGCAATCGCTTGAATATAAAGCGGATGTTGATGATAGTCGCTGATAAAATAAATGGAAGGAATATATCGCCAACCAGCTAGTTGCGCTGTGACCGCATCATAAACCGACGCTGTTGTGGTAGAAGAATACTGGGGATAAAGCGGTATAATCACAAAGCGGTTAGCTTTTTTTTCTTTAAAATCAGCCAGCTTGCTCGCAATCGTGGGTTCACTGTAACTCATCGCATAATCGACTATCATGTTTTCATCAGAATAGGTAGCGGCTACTTTTTCTGCTAATGCTTGGGTAAAAATAACTAAGGGCGAGCCTTTGGGTTGCCAAATTTTTTGATAAGCATGGGCAGATTTTTTCGGTCTAAACGGTAAAATCACCCCATGCAGAATCAACCACCATAACGGTCTGGGTAAATTGACCACGCGCTTATCCCACAGAAAACGTTTTAAAAAAGCGCGTACGGCGGAGGTTTTTAGGGAACTGGGTGAGCCTAAATTAACAAATAAGATAGCGGTTTTTTCATTTGACATCATAGTTTTTGAAAGGGTCTATTGGCGATTGATTAAACTTAAAAATTCTGACCGAGTGCTAATTTCTTTTCTGAAAATTCCTGTCATCACCGATGTGGTCATCACCGAATTTTGTTTTTCTACGCCCCGCATCATCATGCACAAATGCTTTGCTTCAATCACAACCGCAACCCCTCGGGCATTGACTGATAATTGCACCGCATCGGCAATTTGTTTGGTGAGTTTTTCTTGGATTTGCAAACGGCGTGCGTACATATCCACAATTCGGGCTAATTTTGATAACCCTAGCACTTTACCTTGTGGTAAATAAGCAATATGGCATTTTCCAATAAAAGGCAGTAAATGATGCTCACAAAGAGAATAAAGCTCGATATTTTTCACAATCACCATATCTTCGGTGTCCGCCTGAAAAATTGCGCCATTTAAAACGTCCTCTAAATTTTTTTCATAGCCATTATTTAAAAATTTAAAAGCCTTTGCTGCCCGCTTTGGTGTATCAATCAATCCCTCGCGTGTGACATCTTCACCAATCGCACTAATAATTTTGGAAAAATATTCTTCCATTACAATCTCTCTTCAATAAAAACTGTTGAGTATAGCATTATCATTGTGTAAATTTTAATGCCTGTAACAACAGTTGTTCATCCGCCACAGACTGGGTGGCATTTTCACTCAAATGTCGCCGCCAGCTCCGCGCCCCTTTTTCGCCATGAAATAAACCTAAAATATGGCGTGATATGCTATTTAAGCGCGTACCTTGCTTAAGTTCGGCTTGAACGTATGGAATAAGCTCAAAAACAATGTCCGCTCGGCTTTTAAGCGAAGAAGGCTGAAAAAAAAGACGCTGGTCTACCTCAGCCAATATAAAAGGATTGTGATAGGCTTCGCGCCCTACCATTACACCATCAACGTGTTTTAGCTGCTCTTCCACGCTGGCAAGACTAGTGATACCGCCATTGATAATAATTTCTAACGCTGGAAAGTCTTGCTTTATAGTCTGCACAATGTCATAGCGCAAAGGTGGAATTTCACGATTTTCTTTGGGTGACAAACCACTGAGCCAAGCTTTGCGGGCATGAAGAATAAAGGTTTGGCAACCTGCCAAGGCTACTTTTTCAATAAATTCAACTAATTCTGGATAGGAGTCCCGTTCATCCACCCCAATGCGAGATTTAACTGTGACAGGAATTTTCACAACGTGCTGCATAGCTGCCACACAGTCCGCGACGACAGCTGGCTCTCGCATTAAACAAGCTCCAAATCGACCATTTTGTACTCGGTCACTGGGACAACCCACATTGAGATTAATCTCATCATAGCCATAATCTTCGACCATTTTGGCACACACGGCTAAATCCGTTGGATTTGAGCCGCCTAACTGGAACGCAACAGGCTGTTCTTGTGCGTTGAATTTTAAAAATCGTTCGCCATTACCATGTAATAATGCGCCTGTTGTTACCATTTCGGTATATAACAAGGTGTGCTGTGATAGAAGACGATGAAAATAGCGACAATGCCTATCTGTCCACTCTAACATCGGGGCAACACTAAATCGCCTATCAGGTGAATGTCTTGATAATACAAGGGGGGTACTGGTTTTATCAGATTTTTGCATGGTTTTATTGTCGGTTATTTTAGCGTTATTTCTGGCTATTTTTGCTTTGTCAGTGCTACGATAAAGCTATTCAAAATTTTGTAGCACTTTGTTATGGCAACCATCACGAAAAGAAAAAGAAAAAATGGTGAATTTTCTTACACCGCTCAAATTCGCATTAAAAAAAATGGTGTGATTGTACATCAAGAGGCTAAAACTTTTGATAGGCAAGTGTTAGCTAAGGCGTGGGCAGCTAAACGTGAACTGGAACTGCAAGAAAACGAGGCTTATGGTGAACAGAAAAGCGTTTTGATTAAAGACCTCATCCAGTCCTATCTTGAACGGTTCTCTAAAAATTATGGTCGCTCTAAAAAATATGACCTTAACCGCTTGCTGGGGTATGACATTGCCAGTTTTAACGCTTACCAGTTACAAGCCAAGCACATTATCCAGCACTGCATAGAGCGCAACAAAGAAGCCAAGCCGCAAACAGTGCAAAATGATGTGATTTGGCTTAGAACGGTGATGCGTACCATGCGTGATGTGGACGGACACACTTACAATATGGATATTTTCGATTCGGCTGTATTGGCTTTAAAACGTGAAAAACTCATTGCAAAATCTGCGCAGCGGGATCGTCGTCCAACTAAAAATGAACTCTGGCAATTATCGCGTTATTTTGCGCGGCAAAAGTGGTCTGTGCCGATGCTTCGTATTATGTGGTTTGCGATTTACTCGGCTCGGCGCGATGGTGAAATTTGTCGTTTGTTGTGGGCAGATAACGATACTGATAAGCGTACTGGCATGGTACGCGATTTAAAGCATCCAACGCACAAAGAAGGCAATCATCGCCGTTTTAAATATCCGCTCTCTTCTTGGAAAATTGTCGAAAAACAATCTAAAACCGATACGCGCATTTTTCCTTACAGTGAGCGAACGGTCAGCGCGTACTTTGCTAGGGCTTGTAAAGTTTTGGGGATTGTTGATTTAAAGTTTCATGATTTGCGCCATGAAGCGGTAAGTCGTTTATTTGAAAAGGGGCTGCATATTCAGCAAGTGCAATTGATTAGTCTGCATGAAAACTGGACTACCTTAAAACGCTATACTAATTTAAAACCTGATGATTTAAACATTTAACTTTAGGACTTGACTATGTGGAAATACTTATTTTTCGGGCTTCTCGCCTTCAACGTGTACCGCTACTTTTTCCCACCAACAACTTACGACATTTGCATGACCGCAACGGGCAAAACAGGCGTTTTTTGTATTCCTCAGAATTTCAAAGAATCTGAATCTGCCAGCATGATGTCAATTGCCCGTTCTCGCGTTGGTGATTCCCCAAGAATCAAACTTTCGGTTGTGATGGTCACAGCATCGCCTTCGGACCTTGCTCAACTTTTCGACCCTGAAACCATGCAACAAAAAATTGCAGAGGCTTTTAATTGATTTACTTTGATTTCAACCTTGCATAAACAAAATCCGCGAGTGCATCTCTTTCCGCTCGCGGTAAACTTTGCCAAGCTTTAGCAAAGGCAATGGTGTCATCATCTAATTCTGCTGTTTTAACATCTTCCGTTTTTTTATTATTCTCTGTTTTTTGTGTTCTACTAAAACGATGTTTTAAAAAACCATCGATACCTTTTGTTAGTATGTCCTCACTGATTTTGTTTGCTTCGTCCATCATGTCACCGAGTTCACTCATTATTCTCTCCTAAGGATAATTAAAAATTTGCTCATTTTTAGTGAACCTGTTGTTCAATTTTGGGGCTAACTTGACCCGCTTCTGGCAATGTTTCCCCAGTTACCATCCAGTAAGCATACCTGGGAAACTCTTTTGATAGAGCCTCTACTTCTTCCGCTCTTACTTTTGCAGTTGGTTTTGCTTTTCTTAAATTATTCCAGCGGTCTCTATCTATTCCAGTTTTCTGTTCAAGGATTTTTGATTGTATTTGAGTGAAGAGAATTATTTCCCTCATTCTTTCTTCAATGTTCATAGTAAATATTCCTAGAAAATAGTTGCAAGTAATAATACCTATGATATAATTACTAGCAATAGTTACTAATCATGGCTATGCTGTTTTCATTGTGACGCAATGTAACGCTTTGAAGGTTAATTATGGAACAAGCATTACAAACAATCAACTATTTACCTGTACCTGTCATGCACCAAGAGCGTTTTGCTGAATTGGTGGGGGTTTCGGTAGGAACAGTTAATGGTTGGGTAGATAAAGGATATGTTCCTTCAATTGTTATCGGACGGCATCGGTTAGTAAATATGGCACTTTTAACTAAGGACTGCTTAGAACAAATAAGCGGTTAATTTAATTATTTATTCATTGAGGCAAACCAATGACTACTCAAACGATTTCAGATTTAACAATTTTACACGCTGGTGAAGTTTGCCCGCTGTCCTCTGATTCACCCGCTGATGTGCAGGGGACAGCACCAAATTCACAAGATTCAATTCCTTTATCTGATTTACCCGCTGCTGTGCAGGGGGCGGCAACA
>Ga0316608_1000847_pt1 | contig 13062 bp, 9 predicted proteins | sample MIS2016152B_MG_FD_207673 | JGI IMG/M metagenome (GOLD analysis project Ga0316608, IMG submission 207673) | Microbial mat bacterial communities from Middle Island sinkhole, Lake Huron, Michigan, United States - MIS.2016.152B | ecosystem: Environmental > Aquatic > Freshwater > Lake > Sediment...
GTGGGAGTCCTCTACCGGGTCCCAATCAGTGAGCATGCTCGGGTTGATGGAGGTTATGTTATGCTGATTGGTTTCATCTAAACCATTACCATTAAACCGCCAGTGCGATATCAACGAGCTCTGGGAGAAACATTCTTCTATACTTAGAATATTTGAAAACAAGTATATAAGTATTGCTACTATATATTTAGCTATATTTTGAGAATTATGTATCATCTATGTTCTATTTACATTCTGTTCAATTATACCTACTGTTGATTATATTGAAGTTTCATCCCAAATTTATCTGTGCTATCGTCATTGGTGACACCGGAGTCTGAATTAAGAGCAGGGTTATTAATGGATTGCAACCAACCCCGGATATTGTAACGATAATCTATCGATTGAACAAATGTGTTATAGTTTACCAGATCAGTTACATGTAGTTTTTTATCAATCAACTGCCCTAGTTCGTTATATTTCATATAGGACATTAAAATTTTATTCCCCTGATCTATTTTATGGTAGATCTTTGTCAATCTGCCCATATGGTCATAAACAAATTCTTTAATAATGGTTTTATTGGCAAGACCGGTGTGTCCCAAACGTGTTTTCTCAATTCTACCCACAAAATCATACTTGGAAGTTAAAGTATCATTCCCGTTGACATAATTTGATTTTATAGTTTGAATAGGCCTGTTTTTATTGTCATAATAATTTGAAGAGGTTAACCATGTAGAAGTTCCATCAAACACTTTTATTCTTGAAGCTGTTACTTGTCCTGTAACTTTTGGATTATAGGATAATACTTTTAATTCAGGAACGGCTGAAAAAGCTTTAGCTCCGGGAATCTCAGTATAATTATCATAATAGGTCAACGATAACAAGTTAGATTCGGTAACGCCTTCAGGATAACTTTGAGAAATCAAATATCCCGTAGCATTGGTTGTTTGATTGCATCGTGCTGTATATCTTAATTTCCCGGCAGTTTTATAATATAGATTAACAGCTGCTTGTAATGCTGTGCGTGTTATTTCTGACGGGGAATATGTACCCGTCATAACTGGACGGTTCAGCACATCATACTTTGTAAACATCCATTTTCCATCCTGGGTAACTGGATTTTTATCCGGATCCCTCAAATTACCATCCTGAGTGGCGACAATGCGATCACGATCGTCATAAACCATATATACCTCTGAAGCCCCTGGAAGTTGCTTTATAGCCATTCTTTTGCAAGAATCGTATTCATAATAATAACAGAGGTTTTTTACAATAGTATTGTTTTTATCCGCTGGAAAACCAAGCTGACCCATAGCCAATGGAGGAATAACAAAACGTAAGGAGCCAAAATCGTCATAAACGTAGTATGTTTCAACAGGTAAAATATTACTAAGTTCATCTTTTACATAGCTGCGTTTCAATAAAACCTGTCCCTGTTGATTCTTAAATTCAACGGTGGTATGCAAAGTACCATCAATAGCTCGCCAGTTTTCATCTTTTACTATTGTTTTTATAAGAGTATTAGCTGGATAATAACGTTTTGAATTAAATAAATCACCCTTGGTATTCACCACTTGTTTTGAGGAGAGATCCACCTCTAACTGCAGAACATCTTGTGAAGTGTTTGACAAATAACTCATCTGTGAACTTCGGCCGGTTGAAGGTTGCCACGCAGTGCCTACAGTACCCTGTTTTGTAACCATATTTAATGGAGAATTGTCAAAAATTGTTTCTGAGAATGGATTAGCATCTGCAGGAATTGTTGCAGGGTGGCTTGGATCCCCGCTCAGATAGAATTTATTCTGATCGTTGATGGCATTTCTTCTATATGCGCCATCATTGGTATTATCTGCAAACGGGAGGTATTTAAACTTTTCCCTGCCAAAATCATCGTAAGCTACAGGTTGAATTATGTCCATCTTCCCTGGAGTTGCCTGCCAGTTTATCTGCTGCATTGGTCTTCCCAAACCATCAAAATAGCTTATTGTTTTATTTATTTGTCCAACATTTAATCCCGAGATTTGGCTGGTATCTCTTTTAGAGGAATCCATAACAGAGGTTTCCTTAATATAATTATAATTGAATTTTATTACAGCCAAAGGAATTACCTTAATATATTTGGATGAAGTATATTGAGGACTGCAACTGCTCGCAATTATTTGAACCCTGTAATACTTGCTTGAAGTTGGACTTCCTGGTGCGTAGGTTGCATTTGTTGCTCCGGAAATATTGCTCCAGCTTGCGTTATCAGAAGAACTTTGCCATTGCCGGGTATAAGGTTCACCTGAAGCTCCAACTGTAACCATTAACGGGATCGCTGAGGTGCCGTAATCAATAGTCTGGTCAACACCTTCAATTGCTCCCGAAGCACGACCTTTAATTGTAATAGTAACTGGTTCTGTAAAAACTGTCCCATATACCCCATTGGATACCTTTAACCTATATTTTGTATCCCAGGCTAATATGCCAGGAGAATAGGTTGAAGTTGTATCTCCGGAAATATCTACCCATCCAGATACATCTGACTTCTGCCATTGAAGCGCATATTGGCCAACTCCACCAGTAGGAACAGTAAGTTGAGTAAGTGGGTTTGGGGTTGCATTGTAACAATTATTTTGCGAAGATCCGATTGTGCCAGGGGTTAAGTTAGAATAAATTACAATTGAGAATACTGTATTTGAGCTGCAACCGTTAGTATTTGATACACTTATTGATCCAGAATAGGTTTTTGCAGGGGCATTGACTGGAATTGATAATGGTATAGAATTACCCGAAAGATTGATATTGCTTACATTTGAAAAACCTGCGGTAATAGCCTCCTGATTATATACAATACTATATTTATTTGGATTTTCTGTCGGATTAGAAAAATTCAATGTAGCAGATGTACTACCATATGCTATTGTTGGATTTGCTCCCAGAGTGATAGTTGGGTTTGGATTTACTGTAATAGTTGCCGTGCCGTTCATCGGTAAAGCACAACCTAAAACTGGATCAATTGCTTTTACAGTGTAGGTTCCAGCTGCTCCCAGGTTATTAAATGTTAAACTATTTCCTGTTCCATCTTTTATAGAAGATTCAATGGCAGAACCATTACAATATGCCTTGTATTTTAAGGCAGCAAAGGAACTACTTAGCGTAATAGAGGTAGTCTGACCATTGCATATTGTCCCACCACCGCCAACATTATATGCAACAGCCGTGGTGACATTAATTAATTTATTAACACTTGGAATTGTACAATATTGGTTTATTGCTGCTACTATAACATAACCTGTTTGACTTCCCATAGTTATATTTATGCTATTAGAGGTACTTGATCCGGTTGCTCCCGGAGGCAGTGTCCATTGGTAACTCGAAGCACCAGTTACAGAGGAGACACTATAGGTTTGAGAGGATTGTGCACATGCAGTTGCCGGTCCTGTAATAGTGCCAAGTGCAGGTACATTTACACTAAGACTGGTCATAGGACCATTTCCGCAACTATTTTTTCCATAGACTTTAACTACTCCAGTACTGGCAGTGCAGCTATAGTTTACTGTTATGGAAGTTGAATTTCCGGTACTTACAATTGTTGCTCCACTTGGGACACTCCAAACATATTCTGTAGCATTAGTAATGGCAGGAACATTATAGATAAGTCCTGTTTGACCACTTAACACGGAAGTTGGTCCGGTAATCGAACCAGGTTGACTTGGAAGGATGCAGGCTTGTTGAATAGTATATTCTTTTTCAGGATACGTAAACCGAACAGTTCCGGTTCGAGCTCCACTAGAAGTATTGGGACTACACCAAATTGTATATTGGTATTCGGAGTTTTTTATAACATTTATCCATGGAGAATTATTTGTAACATTATAGGAACAACTTCCTCCATAATTTAATCCAACTCCTATTATTTTTGTTTCAGTGTTTCCTCCTTGTGCAGTAAAATTCATGGGAGTTATTGGATCTGGGTATACATAATTAATACAATCGCTTTGCGCATTTGAATTCATTAAATTGCAAAGCGACATAAGAAGTATTAGCAATATCCCTACTATCTTATTATTACTTGATATATTTTTCATTTTTATATTTAGTTTTTAATAATTAGCAATTGGTTGGCTATTCTTTATAGTGATAATCGTATTTTTTTATAATATCCTTGTTGTAATCCTTGATAAGTAATAGTCTACCTGAACTATCATATTCATAGATAGTTGTAATGCTGTTTGGGTCAGTTACAGAAATCACTCCAACTTGGGGGGTATAAGTATATGTATACATCTGGGCTTCGATAGGATAAACCCGTACTTCATCTATCTTACCACTGGACGTAATAGTAGTTGGAATATTATTGGTTATGGTTTGTTTTTTATAAACCCATTGCCCTGTTCCGATTTTTTCCATATAGCTAAGGATATAGTTCCCAGTTATTGGTCGTTTATTTATTGGGATCGTATAATTGCCATTCCAGCACTTTTTCCCACTATAGCCAATTGTTTGATCAACCTTAGCATTGACAGTATCTTCATAACTTGTGTAGAAAATCTGATTATTTAATGCATTTTCAACTTTAGCTACTGGAAGTGTTCCGTTAAATCCCCAAATAAAGCTTTGTTTTATATCATTTGATTTTGAAATTCTTAAAATGTTCCCTTTGGAATCATATGCTTCAAATTCGGCTTTTGGTTGGTAATTCATTCCGGATGGGAATAGGTTACTATATTTCCCGGTAAAATTAAAATCTTGTCCAAACGTGCCTTCTTTATTCGATTCTAGCATATATATTTTAGAAGGTGCAATTAGTTTTTTTGAATTAAAAAGTCCAAATTCTGTGATTCTCCCTGAAATAATATTTCTATTGTTAACCCAAACCTGTTCTTCAATAGATTGGCTCACTATGTATCTTCTCTTCATGGAGTCTAAAATTTCAGTAGTATGGTCTAAATAATCTTCCGGGTACTTATATTTTGTTTTTATTGTATCACCCGAAGCAATTGTTGTTTTCCGGGTTATTAACAGATGTTCCGGGTTGTCATAATTAAAAGATTCAATTTGCTCCAGTGGATTTTCCCCATTTTCATCATAGGTTTTGGTTACTGTTCCGGTAAGGGGCATCCATTGAGAGGTTATAGTATATTTTGTTATATCATATACACCAACAAAGAGGTTGTAATCCGATATATTTACCCAATAGCCAGGTATTGTTCTTGAATTATTTATAGCTAAGCAAGTAGTTTGAGTTTTATTGGTTAAATTATCTTCGTCATACATGTAATTGACAGATTTTACATTAATAAAATTGCCATTTACTTTTTTGTAATATTCATCCGATACTTTGGTACCTGTTTTCCATCCATTGTTAGACAAAGGCAATGGTAGGACAGGAGGACAAAAACCTATAGGTGTTCCTGAAGCATCAGCATCGGCTTTAAAAAAGTGTTCTTCTCCACCGTTCTCAAAATTTTCGCCATTTGAAATATTAACAAAGGGGTAAACTATATGATTATTGGCAGTTGAGTATAGCTGGTAAGCGCTATTAGATGCACAGCAAACAAATGTTTCATTGTCGACCTCTGGACCACATGTATTATGTACCTTATACTCTTTTACATATCCTACATTAGAATATACATACCCATGAGCAACAGCCAAATTACTTCGCTGGTTGTAAAAATATTTCTTGAGTTCCGGAGTCGACCCCTGTTTTGCATAACTATAGGTTCTTAAAACTCTGCATCCACCATACTCCTTTCCATCAGAACTATTAGGCTCATAGTCAAAGGTCGAATAACCACCTGTTGGATAAGTGACTGAACTTATCATCCCCTTTTTTGAATAATTCCCATCTGGTTCCCGGGAGCATGTTTGTCCCAACCCTGTTATTTTACTCCTTAATGTAGGATAACAATCAATCGTTGATTCAATAATTATATTGTCAACTCCAGTAGGATAAAAACATTCATTCATTTTGCCATTAAAAAATCCCCAATGATCTTGGGAAAATGAAAGTCTTGGAGGCAATTCGCCTAAATTGTAGTAATTAAATTTATATTTTTCAGTTTTTTTGTATTTACTGTCCAGTATACATACAGAATCGAGGAACATCCTATACTTTAACTCATCTACATGTGTTACGGTTTTACCTTCTATTAACCTGGCACCAACAATTTCAGTCAAATAAATAAATGACCGAAAATTGTTTCCTTCAGGAAAGGAGTAATTATAAACAACTGATTTTAATAAGTCATTTTTAGAGTTGTAAAATTTTATGGTATCCAATTTATATTCATCTATCTGGTCCTTTCTTCCCAAACTGGATTTAAAGACTACTTTTCCAAAATTTGGTGCAACAATTGAATCTAGATGTATTAGAAAAGATCTTGAAGTTGAGCCTTTTGGTGCATAATCAAGTTCTATACCATTTGCTCCACCAAATGAAGCACATGGAAGGGTATTTTCAGATAAATATTTGCTGACTGACTGGGAAACGCCACTATAATATTGAACATAATAGGAATTTTTATAATAAAAATTAATCTCTTCCCCATTGGGATGTACAATTTTGGTTAAATACCAGCTGGTCGGAATCTGAACTATTCCAAGAGACTGTGTGTCATTAAATTCAGATGTTTCTACAGCTGAAAAAATATATTTTACCCCATCCTGGGTTACTATGTTGATAGCTGAATAATTGGATGCTTTTGTTATTTTCATTCTGGCAAATGGAATGGGAATGGCATTCCCCAGATTGTCAAATATAAATTTTCCTCCTTGACCATTAAAATTGTAGGAATATTCGTCATTTTCAAGATCATTGGATAACTGATATGTACTTAGAAAATTATATAGGTTCTGAGCACTAGCAGTAATATCTGGAGAATAGGCAATTAATGGTCTGATATTATCAGGATCGCCTTTCACATTTCTTGTTATTACTCCCCCTGCTGCCAACGACCAGTCAAATCCCACCCAGGTGGCTATTTTATCAACTTTTAATCCATTAGAACTGTAACTTAACGAGATTGGTACTGATAAATTATTAGTTTTTAGTTCAAATAAGGGAATATTCATTTGAACAGTACCTGTAAATAATCCAACAGGCACAGCCCCATATCGGCCGAGTTCTGAACTATTGGGAGAAGGAGGGACAATTTTTGGTAAAATATCGTTTTGTGATTTTAAAGCAATTGCCCAAAAACATAATAAAGAACTAATTAATACAAGTTTTTTTGTCATGATATTTAATATTTTAGGAATATTTAACCTTTAAGAATAGCTGCTAGCTTTTCCTAAAAAGCGTATTTTAACGATATACTTTTTCGTGTGAAATTGATACTTCAAAATATATATGATTCATGCACCCTTGCATCAATTCCGGAAAGAAGTAAATGAATACTTTTGTCCTATTGAGCTAAAGACGGTTATGTATACATTGATGTAAATGAAAAGTTCTAATTATTAATTAAAATAGGTCACCCAGCTAGTTACCGGTATCAATTTCTGGGTGAACGGTATCAGCTAACGGGTAAACGGCATAGTTGTATTTGTAAAAACCGCTTTAATTCACAGGCTCTTCTTCGGGCAACCTGTATGGAGGTTGTATCATTGAGAATAATTTTGCTCTCGTTTCTACCTATTACATATTCCTTAATATGCGAAATATTTACCAAATAGGATTTATGACAGCGGAAGAAGATATTGGGGCTTAATTCATCCTCATAACTTTTTAAGGACTTTGTGACTAGTATTTTCTCTTTTCCAGTAAGAAAGATTCTGCAATAATTATCATCTGCTTCCAGGTAAAGAATTTCGGATGTTTTTACTAATCGACCCTTGTTTACTTCTTCAATCAGGATCACTTGGTTAGAATTGAAATTTTCCTTTAACATAATTAATAGAATGGCTAATCATTAATTTGTTTGCTACACTCTTTCCACCTCAATCAATCATCACTATAGCATTTTAGTTTACGGGTTCCGATAAAAAATGTTATCTCTAACAATTGATTTATAACAATTCTAAACTAGTAAATCGAGGAACTTAACTGAAATAAGGGTAAATACATCGAAATCAATATAACAGCTACCAAAACCCCCACAAACATTATCATTACCGGTTCAAGTAAACTACTAAGCAAACTAATTTTATGTTCCAGTTCCTCATTATATTGTATGCTAAGTTTGGTGAAAATCAAATCTAACTGGTTTACTTCTTCTGCAACTTTTACAAGTGAAACTAGCCTGGTATTAAACAAATCGAATTGGCTTAAGCTTTGATTGAGTAGTTTTCCATGTAGGATATCATTGCTTATTTTCTCAAGGGCAACCTCGTAAGGATGAAACTGAATCATTTGCTTTACCAGTTGTATAGATCGTAACATGGGAGTTCGTGCCCCAAGCAGTAATGACATAGTTTGGCAAAATCTTACCAGGTATATCTTTTGAATTATGTCACCAAATAAAGGAAGTTTTAATAAAAAGGTTGAATACCATGCCCTAAAAAATTGTTTCTTCTTTAAAGACATGATTAAAAAAACTAGCCCCAATACTATTAATACAAGAAACCAGGAATAGCGTTGAAAGAAGGCAGAGATATTTATTATGGTCTGAGTGATAGCCGGTATTTGTCCATTGAAACGTTTAAACACATCCACAAACATAGGGACAATAAAATTCATCATAAAAAAAACAGCAACAATGGCGGTGATCATAACGAGTGACGGGTAAGTCAAGGCAGAAACTATTTGACGGTTTTGTTTGATCTTTTTAGTAAAGTAGGTATTTAATTCGGCCAACACTTCCCGAATCTTGCCGCTTTCTTCCCCAATTCGGAGGCTATGATATTCGTAAGGGGAGAATTTACCAGTATGCTGAATGGCATCCGAAAGGCTCATCCCATTAATTACTTTCTCCCGAATAATTTCAAATAGGTGCTTTTCTTTTTCTTTTTTCTGCTCCTCGACAACTATATCTAAAGCCGAGCGGATATCTATTCCTGAAGACAATAGAATATTCAGCTCCGAATAGAAAGCTTCTTTTTTTCGATCGGACAGGGAATTACCCGAAAAGCTGATATCCTTACTTAACAATGAAAGTAATCCATTGGTAGGTTTGGATTTCTCCCGGACCTTTTCCGATTGGTGATTCCTGATTTTATTTATTTCAATTGCCATTTTTTATCCTTCTTGCTTTTTTCAGTTATTTAATGAATTACCTAAGTTCACTCGTATTAAAAAGCGCTGCATTGTCATACTCTTTGGTTATCCTAAAAGAACTAATTTCCTTTTCGTTATCTACAATTTCAAGTTCCAGTGTTGTCGGTAACCCTGTTTTTTTATCCTTTATCAAATGCCAATCAGATATGGTGATGTCAAAGGTATCACTCACATTATTAACAGTTCGTATAATGTTATTATAGTTTAGCTTATAGGATACTGTTACCTTTTGCGGAAGTTGGAAAATTGTTTCATCATCGTAATGTAAAAGACTTTCAGAATGATTCATATCCGCTCTTAGTGCTTTATAAAATTGAAGTGCGCGGGTATTAGTTTCATTTGTTATTTCAGAATGTACTGAAAACCGGCTAAAGCTGTTTATAACCTGAAAAGCGGCAAGAACAACCAATCCGCTAATTACCAATGTCACTATGAGCTCCATAATTGTAAATGCTTTAAGTTTGTTTTCAGATATTGATTGAAAAAATTTGTTAACGTTTATTCGCGTACAATTGTGTATGAATTTCCTCTTTATTAATTTCATGGTTCTACAAATATTAATTCCTTCATTTCTCCAATTTTTCGGTTTGTTATACTAAAAGCTTCCACCATCAATATTCGTATCCTTTTCTGCTTTTTATACTCAATTATTGTCCGTTCGATACGAATACCCGAAAAATCATAATCCTTATCTGAAAAATCCTTTTCATATTTGGTATCGCTGAAAACTTTGTCCATGAATATTTCTGCCTGCATTTTTAAATCGCTGTTCATATCTCTGGAAAGGTTGGATACTGCAACCATTCCAATACTTGCACAGGCAATGATAATCGTCATCGCTACCAATACCTCTATCAGGGTAGATGCCTTAAACCTTTTTTTTAATCCAGGCATTTGATGGATTTAAAAAGTTTATCACTGGTGCAAATCAAAGAACCTGCATAATACGGCGACAACTGTTCACTGTTAATAGTATTGTTGAGTAAATGGTTTTCGTAAAGTGAAGACCGCGTGCGCAAAATAAAGCTTTTGCAAAAAAGCTGCCCTTTAATTGTTCCTTTAATTTCCATTTTCCCCTGGCAGTAAATACTTCCATTTACGGCAGTATTTAAACCAATCCGGCATAGAGGTAAAACATTTAATTTCTCTGAAATAGCAAGTAAAACAATGTCTCCCAAAACTTTGGAACCTTCCCCAATTTCAATCAAAGGGTTTTCAATGGTAGTCTCATTTAACGCAATTAAAGAAGGATATCTAAACGTACAATTCTTTCCCACCATTATTGTATCGGTAACAAAAACCTGGAGCGAACCGGTAAACCCTTCTTCCACCTCAATTTTAGGAGCATATACTATGATGTCCTGCAAAATGGCAGTTTTTTTTATGGATATTCCTTTTTGAGAGGAAATTTTTATATTTCCTAAAATCTCCTGGTTTTCCAGAGTCAGCCAGGAAGGAGTATTTATCCTAACTGTTTTGTTATAAAAGGAGTTCTTTAAGATACGGGATTTATTCAGGTTGACAGCTTCAATAATACTATCGGAGACTGGACTTGCATTCTGCTGTAATATTTTATTATTGGTAACAAACATTGCATCATGGACAGGTAAGGCACTTTTGCTTTCCTTTATGGTACCATCAATCAGTTTATCCCCCGAAAACCCGTTCCCTTCAATGTATGCTTTACTTACTCCCAGTTTTGGTAAATAACAAACTCCTTTAATAAGTGTGTTTCCAGCCAGGGAAAGATACTTTCCATCTTCAGCCAAATAAAGGGTAATAGCATCTTTGGGGAGTATTTCTGTACCACATAATGTAATTTTTGATTTTTGAACTACTCTCCAATCGGCATCAACACGAACTAACTGATATCCCCCCCATATTTTCTTTGTAATTTTAACCATGTCAAGGCTATCATTGTATAAATCCAAATTTTGTATTGAGTCATAACCGTATTCCTCCGGTTCTTGCAATACCACTTTTAGTGCAGAATTTATATTCCTTTCAAGCCGTTCACCTTGTTGAACATAAAGCACATAGTATTGATGATACCAATGTTGAAGGATCAGAAATCCTGATATCAGAGCGATAAAAAAGGAAATGAAAATGGCATAATATAATGCCCCAGCCTTAAACATCTTAGTCCTGTTTCTTTTCAATTTTTGTTTTTCTACCAAAATTTAAAATGGTTTTTTTAGCACCTGGAATTGTTGGAATAGAATCCTTTTGGATGATGCTGTTTTCTTCTGTTTCCTTATCTAGCCTAACAATAGAAGCTTTTTTCTTTTTGGAGGATTTATTTTGGGATTTGGTTTTAACAATTACCTCATTTCCATCTTTATATTCCTTAAAAAGGGTAGTGTCCTTCGAGTAATAAAATGCTTTCCCATGCACCACCCCTTTTCGAAATGTTTCTTTTGAAATTAGAAAGCCTTTTTCATTATATAAAAGGTTTTCTCCTTCTTTAATTCCATTTTTATAGTTGGATATCTCCTTTCGGATACCATTCGAGTACCATTTAGCCCAGGTACCTTGCTTTAATCCATAATTAAACCGGCCTTGTTCAATCAGGTTATTGTTTTTGTCGAAAGCTTCGTATTTATCGTGTAAGGGTTTTCCGGAATAACTGCCACAATTGCGATGGATTTTACCGGAAAAATACCAATAAAACAACGCTTGTGTTTTCGGAATTTCCTTGGGATAAGTATAACATATCCCTGCTTTAATAAGGGAATCTCCTTGTGTTACTGTAATAATCCTTAAATTATCGTTAGGAGTTTGCGCGAAAAGAGGCGAAAACTGGATGATAATTATAATGAATGAAAAAATTATTTTACTAAAAACCATAGAAAGTATGTTTATGAGCGTTTTATGGTGTGTTTGTTCCTTTGATATACTACTATAACAGAATCTTTAAAAAGCTTTTCAATTTTTATATTTGTGTTTGTTTTTTCTCCTTCCTTTAACAGGAAATCACCCCCTTGTATCTTAATCAGTCCCACTTTACTTTTGCTTTTAGAATTTGAAATCAGGCCAAAATATTGCAGATCCGGAAGTATCGGATTGCTCTTGTCAGCATGTACAAGTGATTGCCGGTTATCAGGAGAACCTGAATTTGAGCTTTGGCTGGGGGTGTATATTTTTCCGGATAAAAATGGGTCTTTGTAATTTGCCTCAAGACTAAAAGTATCTGCATCCGTTTTATCAGAAGCTGTTATTGGGGTATATATTATGGATGAGGAACTGGCCTTATCCTCCATGCCAGTAAAGATTTTATAAAAAATTACCCCCCAAACCAATATTGCTAGGGGAACCAATATATATATAAGTTTTTTATTTTTCATACAGGTATTATAATCCAGTACTTCCGATAATTAATAAGTTTATTTCAGATTCTGGGCTATAATTTCCAGCAGCATCTTGGCTGATAACTTTCCAATAATATTTACCATTTTCTTTTAGATTTATAATTTTTGTGAGTCCATCACCCCTTTCTGATATTTTAATGCTATTGGTTTTAAAAGATTTATCTGTTGCTACCACTACACTATCGGTAATGGATGACCCGCTATCCGTGGCACGACTCCATTTTAGCGTTACAGGCCATGTAGGAATAGTTGCACTATCCAGTGGTGCAGATAACGAGGGGATTTTTGGGCTGGTTTTATCAATAATAACCTTTCTAGTTGAAAAAGCGGTAGCCGAGCCATTGTTCTGTGCCTGCACTCCCCAATAATAGGTCCCTTCCTGGAGCCCTCCAACAGTGATTGTATCGTGTTGCGTCAAAACAGGGCTTATTACTTTGCTCCCAGACCATTCCTGATATCGAACCTCAAAACGATAATCTGCGGCACTAAAGAGCTTGTCCCAGGTAAACT
>Ga0316608_1000849_pt1 | contig 13056 bp, 9 predicted proteins | sample MIS2016152B_MG_FD_207673 | JGI IMG/M metagenome (GOLD analysis project Ga0316608, IMG submission 207673) | Microbial mat bacterial communities from Middle Island sinkhole, Lake Huron, Michigan, United States - MIS.2016.152B | ecosystem: Environmental > Aquatic > Freshwater > Lake > Sediment...
ACCACTCCCAAAACGTAGCTTCTGCTAAAATAAACATCTTATTTTTCCTCCTTAACTACTAACAATTCATTACCTAATTGTCAATCACCTTAACAGTATTTTGCAGATGTTCTCCTGCTTCAAAAGGTGCGATGGTAGCACCTGTTGGTGTTCCCAACAGAGACGATTTAGCAACCTAACGGCTAGCATCACCTGCGGCAGACAATAGCAGAACAAAGCCAAAGATTGCTAATCAGTCCGGTGTATACGTTGGTGAAATCGCGGCAACCACGATCGCATCTCCAACAACCACAGGATTGGACTATCACGATCGTCGCTCATTAAGATTTTGCCTTTCAGGTATTACCTGACTGTGGCTTCAGCCGATGCGTAAAAGGCTGCGATCGCCAAACATAGAGCTAGGATAAACCGCTTCTAAAAACCTACATAAATCTGTAAATCAAACGGGGAGGTTTATGTTTTGCCTAGCTCAAGTGCTGTCAACTTCCTGATAGCTTTCTTTGGTCTAATCTTCCCAGTTAGAGACTGCAAATCGGGCAGAGGAATTGAAATATTTGGTTTTTTGATGATTAGTTTGTGCCAAATGTTTCTGTGGTTTTCACACCAAGTAAGCTGGATTCTCCCCACACTAATCAAGCGCATTCCCAGTAGATCACGATGGTTGCAGAAAAGCTAATCTCTGAATTAAGAAAGAATTCTATAAATTTGGGCTACTGCTGAACTTTGTGAAACATCCCCAACATGATTTCGCCTATCGAATCGCACAAGCGGAGGAAATAAGCCCCTCTTTTAATAGACAGCCATGTTCGCGAACATAGCGCATTTCTCCCTACTCTCCCGGTGGAAAATCAGCCAGTTGCTTGGCATCTGCGATCGTGATTTGAGGCTTCCCATCCGCATTCGGTGGATAAAGACTCGGGGTTCCAGAGACATACACATAACCTCGACCAGATTTGGCATAGCGGATTTCAATCAGTCGCAAAATGGTCTGAGATACCGCCGAATTTTTATCTGGAATCCACAGATTAAACTTTTGAAATTTTGACCCGGCATAGATAAGCGCACCATTTCCAGTCCATTGATTAATGCCTGATTGCAAGTCGCAGAATACCGTAACTTGGTTGCCATTTTTGGCAGCTTCCACCAGGCGGTCATAGTCCAGGCGCACCGATAGCACTCCGGCTTTAATGCCAAAGTACCGGTAGTCCTCTGCCACACTGTCTCGCAGATACCACCAGGGAATTAGTGTCGTATAGTCCCTGCGATTACCGCCCGCATTGGTTGCTGGATTCCAGATAGCCAGCCCTTTGGCTTGAGCCTCCACCTCCGCTTCTACAAACTGACGATGATAGAGGCGCGAACGACCGTATTTGACAAAATAAGGACTCCACCCTTCCTGCACGATTCGTACATTAGAATTTTCCTGATCTCCGGCTTTGTAGACATAACAAAGCAACCGCCCGTAATTGTCACGATGTTTAATCAAACAAACCTGAACGGGGTCATTCGTATCAAATTCGAGATTGACTCGGACATCACCGCTAGGTATGCCTTGCTCATTTGCCCCGAAATAATTCTTCGCCCATTTCGATGCCAATATACCCGCATTAGTGATAGGTTTATCGCCTCCATGCTGGCTTTCTTCGGTGTCCAGACAAACAAACCGAATGGATTCTTGCTCGTTTTCCAGAAGTACCTTAATTGTGTCACCGTCGATGACTTTGATGAGTTTGAGATTGTTGATTACAGTGCCTTTCATTAGCTTTTCTCCTTGTTCGTGAACATTGTAATGAGCATCGGTGTCAACTTAAGCCTGAAACCCCTGATAAATCTCGCTTTTAGCCCAGTCTCGATCCCCCTAAATCCCCCTTAAGAAGGGGGACTTTGAGCAGACTCTTGTCCCCCCCTTCTTAAGGGGGGCTAGGGGGGATCGAGAGCCTAATAGTCAAACAGCAGACCGATATTACGTTTGACGTTAAGTTGACACTAATAGGTAATGAGGGATTAAAATTGCTTGTATCTGTGGCAATGTACACAACTTTGACTTGCGTTCAGCACTTAAGGACTTAAAGTCCCCGCGTTACCGAAAGCTGTGCTGAATTCCTGAAAATTCGGTTCCGCAGAACCCGCTACTGAGAGGAGTGATTTTGATCCGGAGCAGGTGGAGACGCAGTAGGTTCAAGACACCGAGATCGCACTGCACAAGAAACTTGTGATCCCTCAATTCTAGTTTCAAGCTTTACACCGTAAAGGGTGGTTGCTTTTCAAAATTTTGGTCAATAGCACCGACGCGAAAATAATTCGGTGTTTGAACCGGTGGCATATTTCGTTGAATCGCTTTGTGAAAACGTCGATAATCTCCTTTAAATTGTCCATTATTCCAAACCCGCAGCAGATTGCCGGTGAAAAGACCATTGAAGTTGCCATCAGCGGACAATTGGTTATCTTGACATCCAGAAATTAGGAGGACGGATGCGCGCACCGCTTCACGAGATTCTTTCAAGGTCTTGTTTTCTAAAATAGAGTCATAAAAAGCCTTATTCTGCCTGTAGGTTCGCAGAATTATCGGATTTGGCATATAGCGATATCTTACCTCTGTGGTAGCAGGAGTAGCACTCCGATTGGCAATTGTCCCTTGATAATATGCCTGCTTGGTAACAGTACCACTATGGCAGCTATCAGAAAAAACTAGGATGCGGACACCTGCCGCAAATTTCCCCAGTAAATTGTAGGTTTCATCATCGATTAATTGACCGTCATAAAGACACCAAGTTTCATCCTTTCTGTCATCGAGTTCATCTCCATTCAAGTCAGGAACCTGTCCACCATGACCGGAATAACTCAACACAAAGATGTCACCTGATTGTAGGGTTGTAGCAGCTTGATTCATCTCGCTGATGACTTTTGATCGCGTCGCAGATGCGGTTAAAAGCGTTTTGACGGTGAAGTGTCTAGATTTGGCAATCTCAGCCAGATCTTCGGCATCGGCTTCACAGGCTGTCAATTCACCTGACCAGCCGCCATAATGAGCCGGATCGACGGAATTGAGACCGATTGTTAAAGCAAGTCCTTGTGGCATAATTTATCTCCTTTTAGTCATCTTATAAGTGATTTTTCCGGTCTTCTTCATTCAAGTCGTTACAGATTTTGGGAATGGTTTGAATGCAAAATCAAGGCTTTAAAAGTGAATATTCACTTCGTTTCTGTATTTGCCAAACCTGATTTACGATCGTTGTCCAATCCCAAGCTAAGATGTTCAAAAGCATAGGATAGGACAATGAGCTTCGTACTTGCGCTGTTGAATAAGGGTTTAAAAATACCTGGAATATTAAGGCTTTTTTCAATACTCAAACCAGCGTCATGGAGATTGATTCACAAGCTGAGAGTTAAAAGTAGACGAATACGTTTTTCCATCAGGGAGAACCGAAAAGACAGCTTCCCCAGCTCCTTGTGCAGGAGCATAGTTCGCATAGTTCGCTGCTGCTTGTGGATCATTAAATAGGTAAGCACGCCACGTTTTTCCCGCGGTACCACTCTCAGCCGCTATGTTTTGCTTGGCGGCGATCAGGGCAGCATCATGATCTGAATGAGTTTTTGTAGTCATTTGAGAACTCCTTTTGCTTAATCAGAGTAGTTTCTGATCTTTGAATCTGGATTTTAGCCAGTTAACCAAAGCACTTCATCTGAGCTGTCATGTTTTGGCTTTGATCTAATACTCCTGCAAATAAACTTGGGAAACAATACGATGATCCGCGTATAGGATTATGAAGATATTGCAACACTTCGACTACGCTCAGTGCGCCGCAAATTCTCCTTTGAGTAGCCCCAATTTTTCTCTTGGCAACTATCACGGCACCCATCAGAGTTTGTACAGTTTTTTGTAAAGATTATCCAAATGTTTTCGCACTGTTCCTTCAGTGCAACCCAGGATTTTAGCAATTCCGGCTATTATTTTTGGCAATCCAAAACAGCACCGGAGCCTCGCGTTTGGTGAGTCTTAGTAATTCCAAAGCAGCAAGAGAGAAAGATTGCGGTGCTGAAATGGGGCGCAGGTATTGGCTACCCCGACGCAGCACGATCCTTTGCGATCGCCCTTTTTCTGAGTTCAGGCGATTGTCATAGAATAGGGCGATCGCCTTGTCTGAGTTTAGGGAATTTTTCTAAGTGGCGATCGCTTCTCGGCAGCTTGTCCAGTTTGTCTAGTATTCGGCTGGACATTTGCCCTGGTTGGCTCGATTTTGTGTGTAGTTGTGGTGCTGTTTACCGAAATACCGTGAGAAAATCAACGCATTACAGAACCGGTTAAGTTCGATCGCCTAATTCAACGCGGTTATGTAAATAATTATAAATTTCTGCCAAATTGGCAACATAGTCTGGTGGCACGGGTTTTTAATAATATTAGATAATCAGATTTATTTGCATCTACCTACTTAGTGCAAAAATGCCTTGATACCAAAGATCAGGGTGTAAAGGAGTGGGAGGCAGAGATAGACGATAGGGTGGCTCATCTTTATGGGTTGGCCGATGACGAAATGAAGATTATTAAAGGAGATTAATTTCTATGTCTGTTACTCAATGGATACCTGGATGGATGAGAACTGATAACCCGACATTTGTTGCAATTGCGGGTGCGATTGTAGGTGCAATTGCAACGGGAGGTGTTGGAATAGTTGTAGCGAAATTAAATCCGACCCCACCTCCAGTGATTTTTATTGTTAGTCCTGATGGGAAAAAATTTGAAATTCCAGCATCATCGCTTCTACCCAATTATCAAGCAGGTTCAGACACTCCATCTTATGATATAAGATTACCTAAGTCAGAGTTTGATGCTATTGCGCCTGTCACAGAACCACTAAGAGAATTAGTACCAGGACTTGAACAACAAAACATAATTTACGCGGATAATAAAAGTCAAGTAGAAATTGTTAAACAGTGGTTAAATGATCCATATTCTGGATATCCATCATTAGTTAAAGCATTAAAAACACTGTTAGATAATCGTCAAGTAATTGGGAATGCTGTTCCCCTCACAATCATTCAAGGTAAATATCTAAATGGTAATCCAGAGAATATTTCACTTACCTATGATCTAGAACAATTAAAGCAAGCATATATAGAAGCTTGGAAAGTAAAAAATAGTGGCAGTGCTTTAACAAAATTTGATGAGATTGCGCCTTTAAATCAGTCCGCCAATAGACCTGATTGGAGTGGTAAATGGAATTGTAATCTTGATGGTCGTCCGGCAATAATAGAACTTACAGGAAATTTAGATCCTAATACTTGTTCTGTGACAGACAAAGGCAACCTCTGTACTCTTATAGGATCAGGAAATAATGTCGCAGGACGATTGAGTGATAATGGTGGAGCTTGGCAAACTATTTACACGCGCCCTTTTTTTCCTAAACAGGGTGAACAACCCGAATATGATCATATAATTCCCTTGGAATTAAATAATCAACCTTGGTTGCTACTCAGACATACTTGGGATCAGAGATATATGAGTGGCTACACTATTTGGGAAGGTAGAGCTTTTGGAATACAGTGTCATAGATAGAGCTTTGTTAACCTTTAGTTGATGCCAATAATCTATGATCGCGCCTCCCATACCTGGCGGGATTTCTCGCGATCGCGGATAAAGGTTGTAAATGCACCCTAAAATTCTGATATTTGACCGATCGCGACTTCAGCTAAAGCGGTTAACTGTTAAAGCTTGATCGCTGCGATCGCACTACCTCAACTTAACTTTAGGGATGATTTGTCAGAATCAAAAACTCGGATGCTGGAATCGGTTGAATCTCGACATAAGCAATCCCATCTTGTCCCTGCACTAACACCTTTGATCCCACCGGATGAGGACCCGCATAACCCGGAGTCGCCGCATCAGCCGTATTCAGAATCACCGTCATTGAACTTCCAACTGGGTTGAGATTGGCATCCACCAGAACTCTCGCTCCCCGATCGCCTGTTCCATGACTATTGAGAACACACAGTGCTTCTTCATCATCTAAAATCCGTGACCAACCAATAATTTCTCCACCCCGTCCGTGATCGCCAAAGGGCAAGTTCAAGAAAGGAATCGCGATCGCTCGCAAATACTGCCGTCCTAACCGCAGCACTGGGAACTGCTTACGGATTGCCGCCATTGCCGCAATCCGAAGATATGCTGGGTGATTCGGATCAAAACAGTGAGCACCGGCTGTCCCAAACGGCCCAAAGCCAGGTAAGTTTGGATCGAGCTCTTTCAGTCCCGCCACTCCAGATTGCCGGGGATGCTCTGGGCCAAACATTGCTTCCCGCAAATAGCGATCGGATTTTTTCCAGTCGGACAACCACTTCCGTTCAGAGGGTTCAGGCCCCGCCAAGGCCTGCTCAGTTCCCGCGTAAATGCAAGGAATCCCCAACGTGAACAGTTGCAATGCCACTCCAGCAATTATCTGATGCTCCGATGCGGCTTCACTGGAAAAGCGGATTTTTTCACCAAAAACATGATCGTGATCGTCCAAAACTGAAACATGACGCCGCCCGATATTCCGGTGCCCTCCCATCACGGCATTCCAGGCAAACCCGTTAAAGAAGACTCTTGGATCAATCAGCCCTTTAGCAACCTGGTTAAGATTTCCCCGCATCTCGCCGATATCTAGCGCAGCATTTAAGTTTTGCTCCAGTACATCTAGATAGCGCTTTTGGTTACAGTCTCCGCCCGCTATTTCTCCTACCAAAAAGAAGTCACTCTTACCCAGATTAGCCGCAAACTCCTTAATCGCCCCGCAGAAATTTCGGGCTTGATCATAGCTCACGTGCTTGAGCGTATCAATCCGAAAGCCATCGCAGTCCGTCAGCGCAATCCAGTATTTATAACACCGGGCTAAGTTATCTAGAAGGTGGGGATAGTCCAACTGGAAATCACGTAGCGAAATGAAATCCGATCGCCGGAATTCGGCATAGGGATCGTCGAGATCCCCTCGTCCTAAATCGCCCTTTCCGGCACGAGTATAGCAATCTGGTTCCTGGAGTTCGATCGGCCAGACTCCTTCCGCATCCGTTTTAGGTGGCCCCGCGATGGGTTGTCCGCGATCGCCTACCCACGAGCCAAACTGATACCAATCAGGTTTATAGGGTGGTTCCGATTCCCCCCCAGGAGTACCAGGAGCATAGAACCAGTTACATCCTGAATGGTTAAAAATGATATCAAGGATAATGCGTAGACCCTTTTTGTGGGCTTTATTGACCAGGCTGACCAAATCTTGGCGAGTCCCAAAGTGAGGATCAACGTCCAGAAAATCTTGAATGCCGTAACCGTGATAGCTATCCAAGTGCCCCCGTTGCTGAAAGATTGGCCCTACCCAGATCGTCGTCACGCCTAGTTGGTTCAGATAATCCAGCTTTGACTCTAATCCTTTGATCGTTCCTCCCTGCCAGCGATCGCCTCCCGACTTTGCCCATTTGTCAAATCCCCAAGACTGACCATTTGGCAGATTAGGGCGTGCCTGATTCAGTTGTTGTCGGTTAAGAAGAGGGCGTGTATCTTCTTTACCATCACTAAAGCGATCGGGTAAGAGAAAATAGAGGACTTCATTTCTCCAATCGGGAGAGGAGGGAAAGTAACTCTCACGTCGGGGTAAAGAAAAGTCTTTTAGACTATCTGGGCGCTTCTTGGTTAGATTCTGATCGGTAAATGTCATAGGATTTATCTCAAGATTGGTGAATAGTTTTGCTCGGTCTTCTGAAGTTATGTTTTTTTGGTTAATGTGGGGAGATCGGCGATCGCACTCTGTCAAGAATGGACTGGACGAATGCGATCGCCCGATCTTGTGTGGACTGAGTTAAACCTCTGTGAAACCCAGATTTTTTGTTGTGGCGATCAGTTTGGGATGATGGGTTTCGTGCCCTCAACCCATCTTGCTAGAAGATGGCGATCGCACTTACTTAGCAGCAGACTAATTATCCCCACAATGCTGCCGTACAAGTCGATCGATCGCCTGTGCAATAGTTAGGAATCTCGAGCGAGGAGTTTCGGGTTGATTATGCAGTGTTGTCAGAACATTCTCAATACTTTGACCTGTTTGCAATAGCAATGTTGATGATTTCTCCCCCAGGCGAATAGTGAGCCGGTGGGGGTTGAGGGTAGGTTCAGATGGGAGCTCAGAGGGTAGGTCGGCAAAATTCCGATCGGACAAAATGTTGGCAAGCATTACTAAATCCTGTCGCTCTAATTGGCATCTTTGATGAGGAGATGACACTGTATCGTTGATAAAACGACTAGCCTGACAAGTCCCATTAGGGAGAATTGTCCAAGTTATGCCAGAAATCCCCACAAAGCCCATCTGTCCATCTCGGAATTCTAACTCTGCGATCGGGTGACTATCTTGCATGAGGAAAGGATTGTTACGAGGTGTACTCATCGTCATAGCAGTCATAAACGCTAGAAGTGATACCAGAATGGTGACTGGAATGAGTTTTTGGTAAAAAGGCTTCTCCATAGCAAAAAACCTATCTCTGGGGCATGGTTTCACCATACCCCCAGTCCTAATTAGACTATTCTTCTAGTTGACATAGACAAAGCAAACTACTAGACAGGGATGCCTCGTTCAGTTTCAAAGATCCGCTTGATCGTTGCTTTGTATTCTCCACCACACCAGTATTGGTCAACCAAGAGCAGCATATCCTTGGCATACTTGAAGGTCGGTGAAGTTGTTCCTAGAAGAAACATACTCCCAAAGATCAGGAAGTCTGCCACTTCTTGTCCGAGTTTTTTTCTCAAGTGCCAGCAGGCTCCTGCCCAAACTTGACCACGGTCATGGGGCTCTGTTGAAGTTTCGGAATATTTCAAATCATTATCGCAGTTGCGAATCATCCCCGCTTTTTCAGGAGCAGGTACAACATACTCCCCTAAATCAGGATCATTCAATAAAGAGCAAGCGAAATAATCAGCGTAACCTTCGTGCAGTGCCAGCCCTTCACTTCCAAACATACCAGGGTGATATTCATCAATTACGGCATGAGTGAACTCGTGAGCAACTATATCAACTTCCTTGGCTAGGTCGCGAAGTCCACCGGGATTGCGGGGATAACTGCCATCTCCGAAGTAGATCTGCCCCGTACCCGGAGAGTAATACGCATTATCGTAGTTGGTTCTGGTATGGACGTTAGCAGCTAATTGTCCCGCGTTAACTTTGCCATAGGGGTTATTGACTGTAAACCCTCGGAATCCCAGATCCAAGAAGTATTGATAGACTTTCTCCACAGCATAGTAGACTTGGCATTCATCAAAATGCGTATCTTCAGGAGGAAAGTCAAATCGGTAATTGCTGCTTGCCACTGCGCCGGGCGCATCCTCATTAATCACCTTACAATACTGGCCATCTAACTTGTTGTAAGGAGATTTGACATCGCGCAGCATCACAGTTTTTAGGGGCGTTTCCTCTGGATTTTCAGAGTAAACTCGCGCCCGAGGAGCAAAGTAAAATGAGTGAAATTTCATCGAGTTGTAGCTGTCTACAATTTCTCCATTCTGGACATCAATAAAGTATTCCCAGTCACCGAGGGGGGTTTCTGCTGGAACAGTTAAGTGATAGACTCGCACATGACCCTTTTGGGTCGGATAGAGGACGGTTTTATGGGTAATGCCACCCCTCAACTCAACCGCTTCACCGAGATCTTTTCGGGCAATCTGGCGAGCTTCTTTTAGGGAGATAGCTGTCTCGCCCGGTTTGACAGAAATTTGCGATCGCAGACCACTCGTCACTATCCGAACTTGATTTTTGTCATCTACACCTACCAAAACGCTGGCACCAAAGACGGGTAATCCCTGGTGAGTTTGCTGGCGACGAATGAATTTCAGCCCGCCCCACTCAAAGGAATCAACATCAGTCAGTTCTTCAGTATCTTCTGCGCTCAGTCCTAAAATACCAGGGTTTTCCATCAGGAAGGAACGGCTGGCGTCAGCGGCAGTGCCTGTCATTGTCATGGACAATTTTCCTTCTAAATAAGCAGGATTTCCGGTCATGGTGTTCACCACTAAGGAAGCTCCCGATCGCTGCGCCAGAAACGCCTGACTCTGGGCCGAAGCAACCGCGACTGGCTCAGCGGCTACACCAGAGATGAAGGCATCAACACGATTTCGGTTGGCTCGATGACCAAGGCTAGACTCGTTATGAAACATAGGTTTTTCTCCTTCAATTTATGCAAGGAATTCCTGAATGTCGGATTTATAAAGACGCTGGTTAACAGCGTTTTATCTAATACTCCTCCAAATAAATCTAGGAAACAATACGATGATCTGCGTATAGGATTATGACGAAATTGCAACACTTCGACTACGCGAGCGTGCGCCGCAAATTCTCCTTTGAGTAGCCCCAACTTTTCTCTGGGAAACCATCACCGCACCCGTTCGAGTTTGTATAGTTTTTTGTAAAGATTCTCTAGATGTTTTCGTACCGTTCCTTCAGTGCAACTGATCCTTCCTTCGTCAGGACTTTAGCTATTGATACCAATTTAATGGGTCGTTGCACATATCTCGATCCCCCTAAATCCCCCTTAAGAAGGGGAGTAGGGGGTGACTTTGAGAAGAATCTTGTCCCCCCCCTTTATTCAGGGGAGCTTGAACTACAATATAAATTCAAACAATCGCATACTCTGAGAAGAATCTTGTCCCCCCCTTATTAAGGGGGGTTAGGGGGGATCAGATTCTATGCAGCCTCATAAAAAATTGGTATGAGGCATTGCTTTTATCCTTGGCAATCCAAAACAACATGAGTCTTAGGAATTCCCAAGCAGCAATAGAGAAGGATTGCGGTTGTTGTTCTTCCCGTAGCAAGAAATATTGCTCCCCGCTCCGATCGGGGAGACGGATGATCTGTCGTCTGAGTAATTTTAGGAAGATTTAGCTAATTTTTTGCTCCGAGTCGCTACCAGCCATGAAAAAGGGGGCTTGAATTCGTTAAGTCCCCCTTGAGAACAGAGATACTGAAGGCTGGGGATCAAACAACTGCTTGCAGCTTTTGAGCAGCAGAATTGAGTTGGTGCGTGCTGACTTTGATTTGCGATACACCCGAAGCCGTCTCCCGCGCACCGTGATTAATCGCATTCATCGCTTCCACCACTTGATTAATCGCAACTGCTTGTTGTTTGGCATTCATCGAAATCTGTTGACTGCTGATGAAAACGTTGTTGATCGAGTGAGATACACCTGTGAATGCCTCTGCCATGCTACGAGCAAGGGACAAGCCTTCATTCACTGTCTTGTTGCCTTCATCGGTTACCATCACGGTGGAGTCGATCGCGGTTTGGATTTCCGATACCAGCCTGTTGATCTTGGTGGCAGACTGCCTACTTTCGTCAGCAAGTTTGCGAATTTCTCGAGCAACTACCGCAAAGCCTTTGCCATGATCGCCAGCACGGGCGGCTTCTACGGCGGCATTCACGGCAAGCATATTGGTTTGATTAGCTAAGTCACCCACCAAGCCCGAAATATTGCCAATCTGGTTGGCTTGTTCGCTCAGGCGCAAAATTTGTTGGGCGATCGCCCCCACTTTGTCCTTGAGGGTAGTCATCTCATCAAGAGTTTGGCGCACCGCTTTTGTACCGCCTTCGGTCAGCGAGAGGGCGTGACGTGCACCAGAAGCAGAGACTTCAGCCTGTTCCGCCGATTGGCGGGAAGATGCGCCGAGTTCGTCCATCGTGGTCGAGGTTTCATTCACTGAGCTAGCTTGTTGCGAGACGGTGCGTTCTTGCTCTTCGACCGCACTGACGATTTGTGCCGAGGAGCTAGCAATTTCGCCGGCAGTTTGGTTGAGGGTGTTGGCGATCGCCGAAGAGATCAAGTATGCCACCACCAAGGCAATAACTAAAGAAGCAACAGCACCCAATACCGACATCATGACCAACACACCGAGCGCATTTTTGGTGTTAGTTTCCGACTGCTTGACTAGCTCAGCTTGCTGAGTGTCAAACTCTGCCATAATAGCCTCGAAAGCCTTGAGATTTTCTGCACCCTGCTCCGCTGTGTCCACTGCCAATTTACGGTTACCAGCTTTGGCAGCTTCAATCAGATTGCGGGCGATCTTGTTATGCTGGGTTGAAAATTCAACCATCTTGGTCATCCGTTCTTTTTGTTCATTGCTGAGGTTGTGAGTCAGAGTTAAGGCTTGTTTTTCAGTTTCCTTCAGCTTCTTGACACCCGCTTCGTAGCGATCGAGCGCTGCTTTGTCAAGGGTGAGAGCATAGCCCTTTGACCGTCGGTTAACTTCCGACACTCTCAACTCAATGTAGTCAGACATCCTAGCAGCTTCTACTGCTTGCAATGCTTCCTCAAAGTTCTTACTAACTGTTTGCGCTGTACCATAGACACCGATCGCTAGTCCTGCGATTAATCCTACTGGCACTGAGTAGCCAAGTAGCATTCTGCCTCTGAGTTTAAAGTTGTTCAACATAGATTTGATCCAAAATTTGACTTCAATCAATAGCTAAACCTCGGTAGGTCGCGCTCGATGGCGCGTTGCGCCACTGATCGCGACCTAATCCACTTCTTCATCTAAATCTCGCAGGATACCCCGTACTCCACTTCACTGTTAACTGTTAACTGTTCACTGTTCACTGTTCACTGTTCACTGTTAACTGTTAACTGTTCACTGTTCACTGTTAGTCAGGATTATACTATGACTCAATCCCTTTCTGTCAAGTGTAAGCTGATAGTAACTACAAACTTGCGTCCAGAAATTGACCAAACCCTTGCAGGGGATTTGCTGATGCTTGCAATCAGATTTTGCAGATTGCTCAGAAAGAAGATTGTTGGAATACAACCAAGCTACATCATAAAACCTATTATTCGGTTAAGGCTGCAACTGGATTGAAAGCCAACCATGTCTAGCAATTAGCAGAGTGATTCCTAACGCCAAAGCTGTTCAGCAAATCCACAAATTAAGAACAACTTCTATCCGGTTAAATCCTCGTATTTTTGAGTGAAAATAATCTGAGCCAACTGTTGGCATTCCTCTGATTAGTGGACGCAAACAGTTTAATGTTTCCCTTGGCTGGCGGTGTTCAGATTGCATTGTT
>Ga0316608_1000850_pt1 | contig 13050 bp, 8 predicted proteins | sample MIS2016152B_MG_FD_207673 | JGI IMG/M metagenome (GOLD analysis project Ga0316608, IMG submission 207673) | Microbial mat bacterial communities from Middle Island sinkhole, Lake Huron, Michigan, United States - MIS.2016.152B | ecosystem: Environmental > Aquatic > Freshwater > Lake > Sediment...
GATGTCCAACAAAAAAAACGTGGAAATCTCAAAATTGGAATTCTGATGTAATTAAGGAATATTCATATATTTGAAATTTCAAAATTATTTAACAAACAATATATTTAAATAGAGCCTAATTTATTTGGATTTTTTTTATTAATAAATGATAGATTCTTAATATTTATTACAATAAGGAGGTCATTTTTTTAAAATTTATGAACACAGAGACTCAGAGTTCACGGAGATTCAAAACTTTAATAAAAGTAAATTATAATTTATACAATTTTAATTTTAATCAAATTAATATTTCTTGAAATACATATTGTATTAAGCATCAGTTTTTAAAGCTTCTACCGGACTTAATTTTAAAGCTTTTTTTGCAGGATAAACAGCTGCAATTATACCGGTGAGAACAACTAAAATTACTACTCCGCAATAATGTAAAATATCTAAGTTCGGATATATAATAGCATCAAATCCAATTGTTTGATAACCTTGTCCAATCCAGCGAGTAAAATCATGTCCCTGTTTTCCATAAATTTCAACAATTATTGCACTTATTATTAGTCCTGTAATTCCGCCGGTTGCTGATAGAAAAATACTTTCGAGCATTATCATTTTAAAAACTTTTTTCTTGTTCATGCCAATTGCTATCAACATTCCAAATTCCTTAACACGTTCAAGAACAGTCATTAACATAGTATTTACAATACCAAATCCAAGAGCCAAAAGAATAATTCCTATCAAAAAGAAATAAGAAATTGTTATCCACTTCTTTATCAAAATTATAACAGGTTTTAATTCGCCCCAACTTTGAATTTGTAGTTCGGGATATTTTATTTTAAGTTGCGAAACTACATTATCAACATTTTTTTCATCTTTAAGTAAAATTGTAATCTGGTGAGAATCTTCAGAATTATAATTAAGTAAATCTAAAATTTCTTCATTTCTTACAAAAACATTTACATCATCAAATAAATCATTTCCAGTAGAATAAACGCCCCCAATTTTGAATGCTTTTTCAACAAAATTTCCGTTAAAATCCTGCATTTTAAGTATTATATTTGATTTTAATTTATATCCTCTTGAGTATGTAATTATCGGATATTCAAATTCTTTTGCTAGTTTTTTACCAATAATATATTTCAAAGTATCTTTAAAATCTTTTTTTGAACGAAATTTAATATCCTGTAAAACAGATATTTTTGAAATAATTTTTTCAGGAACATCTTTTTCATATAATTCTTTGAGTGTATTTTCAGAAATTTCAAAATTTGAAAGTTGCAATTTATCGCTAAGGCTTACGCTTATAAGTAGTTGATTATCTTTTTCTGAATTAAAATAACCTCCGGAAGAATCTTGAATTGAGGAGTAAATATTGGTTATTTTTTTTTCAATTTCGGGATTTATTCCACAAACAAGAACAGCCGTTGACGAGTTTGAAGTATTTGCTAATGAAAGAAATATCATTCTTCGTGTTACTTCATCAACTTCAGGTATTTTTGAAATACCCTCAACTATTTTCTGAGCATTTTCTATTAAAAAATAAGGTTCTTTATTTTGTTTAAATTTTGGGTGATGTATTTGAATATGTGATGTTTCAAAATTTATAGTTGATACTATTTTTTGATTTATGAGCCCATTCATTAGAGCATAAGAATAAATTGCACCAAAAATTCCGACAGTTACCGCAGTAATAACCACAAAACTTCGTAACTTATTACGCCACATATTTTTCCAAGCAATTGATAAAAGCATTTTTTGAGATAAGAGTTTAGAGTTAAAAGTTTAGAGTTAAAAGATAAGAGTTAAGAGGTAAATGTTAATAATTTTAAAATTAAAGATTTATGATTTTTAAAATTTTATTTTCAAACTAAGTTTTTAGTGCGTTTATTACTTTTAATTTACCAATTTTATAAATTGGATATAATGTTGAAATTATCACAATTATCAGAATTACAATTGCTTGATTAATATAATATGTATCAAACCATGCCATTGGCAAAACGGGTTCTAAATTGTAATCTTCCATCATTATTGCAAAATCACCTCCCAACCGAATTGGAAAATTAGAACCAATTAAAATAACCGGAATACTTACAAAAATTCCTCCAAAAATTCCCATTAATGCAATGATAATCATTTCTATAATTATAATAATTTTTAGTCTAGTCTTTTGCATTCCTACGGCAATCATAACTCCAAATTCGCGTTTTCGCTCAGATGTCATCATCAATACTGTGCCAAAAATTCCAAAACCAATAACCAGATAAAGTAAAATTAACAGAATAATTCCTGCAATATTATCACCTTTAGTTAGTTGAAGAAGTTCATTGTTAAAATCTTTCCAATAAACCGCGTTGTAAATATTAGAATCGAGGTCTGAATTAATTTCATTAACTGTAGAAATTAAAATATCGTCTTTTTTATTGTTAACACCTAAAGATAAATAACTTACCAGAAATATTGTATCTTGATTTTTGTCTGAAACTTCGTAAAGTGAAAAAAGTTGTTGTGCATTTTTTAATGTCATATAAACCAACGAATTATCAAGTTCCGGAATTATAGGTTTAATAATTCCTTTAACAGGAAATATACCAACTGCACTAACTCCCTGATAACCTTGACTTAAAATTATTAAACTATCACCAACATCAATTCCTAGAAATTTTGATAGATTATCTGCAATTATAACAGAGTTATCATTTTGCGAAAAAGTTTTTCCAGAATAACTGAAAAAAAATTCAATTTCGGATAAATATCTATTTTGTTCATTTTCAGAAAGAGATATATCGTTAATAATATTTTCTGAATTTGAATAGGAATTATTTTCGATAGCTCTAAGTTTTTCAATAATTTCTTTTGGGAATATTTTTTTATTTTCTGCTTCAACCAATTTTTCTGAAGAAATTCTAATTTTAACAAGCTGATTATTATAGTTATTTACTTGAATTTCCTTTTCAGGATTAATTCCAATAATTATAGCATTTTTAGTTTTTTCACCTGAAGATGCTAATCCGTAAGTTTGAATTCGTGGAACTACCAGATTTACATTATGATTTGATAATATTTTATTCTCAATTTCGGAATTAAAAGGTATAGAATTATCCAAAACAGGCACATCAAAATAATCAACTCCCTGAATCTGAATAAATCCTGAAAAAGATTCTATTACACCATAAATTATTGCATTATTGGTGCCAATTTGAAAAGACCTTAAAATTAGAGCAAAAAAAACTGCAAAGAATATTGAAGCAGAAGTAATCATAGTTCTTCGCTTGTTTCTCAACAAATTTCGCCAAGCTAATTTTAAATTTTCTTTCATTTTCTATTTTTTCTGAATTTTAGATGTTACAAAAAAATATTTCATATATAACAATTTGTTTTTCAAATTATCCATATCAAATATAAGTTCTTTTCGCTGTATATTTTTCCAATCAGCTTTATTCGAATATTTTTTCTCAATTTCGAGCAATTTATGTATTCCAAGTAAACCAAATGCATTAATAACAGCAAAATAATCATTTATTTTATTTTGTTTTCGTTTTTTCAAAGATAAATTTCTGATTAATAAATTGAGTTTTTCAATTTCATTTACATAAATATTTTTCAATTCAGTAATTGAGGATATTTTTGTTACAATGGTATAAATTCCATCATGCAAATCTTTGTAAATATCGAAAATATCGTTAATTAGCTGAACAATTATACCTGACTGATAAAAAATTTTGAGATGCGTTTCAGTCCAGTCTTCGTTGATTAAACTAGCAATTAATAATTGTGTTAAACCACTTTTACTTTTTGAAATACTGTAAATCTCATTAATGGTAAGATTTGGATTAAATTGTAAAATAGAATCAGATTGAGCAATAAGTGCATTTCTCAAACATTCAAAATAATTTTCAGATATAGAATATGTTATAAATATTTTGTGAATTTCAATTATCAGTTCTGCCTTTAATGAAGTTTTATACAACGGACTATTAAATTTAAGAGTTTCAAAAAATATTAATAAATCTTTTTTTGTCCACTTTTCTTCATCTGTTAAATCGTCGCAGAGCGGCATCATAACACTTAGTAATGATAATTTTTTTCTTTCAGATAATGTTAAAGTTCTGTTTGTTAATAAAGTAAAATTTTCGGCAAAAACACAAACCGTCAAAAGAGGATACATTTTATATAATTTCTTTTTATCCTCTTTAGAAAGTTGATAATTAATCTTTTTACAAGATTTTTCAACAATAGGAATTATTTTTTTTTTGATAAAAATAGATTGTGTTATTAGGCGTAAAGTATATTTTACAAATATTAATATGAAATTAAAAAACATATTTCATTCAAAAAATTTAAGTTTTCACAATCATGACAAAAGTCTATTTAGTGTTAAGTTAAGTAAAAGTTGTCAGGTGAAAAACACCCGACAAGTGCAACATTATCATCACATTTCAGGTGTTTTCACCTGAAATTTATACGTCAGTTTACGATTAACATAACATTAGCAATTATTTAATAATCAAGCTACAATTAAATACCTTCTTCAATTGCATCATAAATTGCTTGATGAACTTTTTGTCTGACTTTATAAGTATTTAATCTCCAATTATTTGCTGTTGGATTTACTCTGTTCGATAAAAATACATAAACAAGTTCTTCATCAGGGTCAACCCAAACGCAACAGCCTGTGAATCCTGTATGTCCATAAGAATTTGGTGATGCGCCATCTGCAATAATTGTATTTTTATAAGGTTTATCAAAACCTAAACCTCTGTTACTGTCTTCTTGGGTTTTAACAAATAAATTTATGGTTGATTGCTGCAAATATATTTCGCCGCCATAAACTCCACCATTTAAGAGCATTTGAAACAAAACACCTAAATCCTGGGCAGATGAAAAAAGTCCGGCATTTCCAGCAACACCACCAAGCATGGCAGCCGATGGGTCATGAACATATCCGACAAGAAGTTGATTTCTAAATAGTTTATCATATTCAGTTGGTATAATTCTGCTTTTTGCAACTTCATCTCTGGGTTGAAAACAAATAGATGTCATTCCCAATGGATTATAGAAATATGCTTTCATATATTTTTCAATATTGTAATCATTTATAGTATCAATTGTTTGCTGAAGTAAAATCATATTAACATCGCTATATTGAAAAATTTTTCGAGAATAATTTCTAAGTTGCTTTGTATCAATCCAAAATGTATCAACATAACTTTTATTTAAATACATTGATTCTGCAATTTGGACTTCGGCACTGTCTTTTATTTTTTTATTTGAAAAAAAGACGCTAAAAGCTTCTTTATAAGCTTTTAAATAATCAATTTCGACATTTGAAGTATCTAATTTAGTTTTGGCATCTCTAAGCATTTCAGTCTTTAAATCGCTGATATAATTTTGCTTGTATAAAACATATCTTAAAATTGGCATAGCAGGTTGAACACCAGACTTATGTAAAAGTAAATCACGTGGTGTAACTTTAAAAATATTATTTGACGGAGTTGCTGTAACTATCAAAGTATCATAAGCTATAATTATTGAATCAGTTAAATGCAAAGTGTCCTGATATTTTAGAAGTTTTTTCATATCTTTAATATCTTTAAGCTCCAGAGTGTCAATATTAATAATTGTATCAGGTTTAATTCTGGTATATTCGATTTTAGTATTTTTAAAATATTTCCCAATTTGAGCATCTAAATCCAACTTTCCTTGTTCTATCATTTTCATTGAAGCTAAGGTAGTTGCGGCAACTTTGGTAACTGATGCAATATCGTATAAATCGGAGGTAAGCACGACTTCTGCTTTTGAATATGTATGATATCCAAATGCCTTATTATAAATAATTTTACCATTTTTTGCAACAAACACCTGACAACCCGGAGTTGCTCCACCATAAATTGCATTCATTACAATTGAATCAATTTTTTCGAGGTTAACTGACATAATACCAACTTCTTCTGGAATAGTATATTTTAATCGAGTTTTCTCGGTTTTTAATCCTTCGCCAAATTTTATTGAAGAGGTTATGTTGTAAGGAATTTTGCCGCACGCTCCTACTCCACCAAAAAGTAATTGTGCAGCAAACTGTTGCTCGAGGTCGGTATTAGAATATGATTGAACAACGGTTGAAAAATTATTCAGTTTTTTTAGATTCTCGATGTTTCCAAAATTGATAATTATTTTATTTGTTAAATTTAAATTTTCAATTTTTTTAATTAGTACAGAATCTGGTTTAAAATTGTTAAATACAAAAATAACAGTATTATATGTTGGATAAACAGTAATTTTATCAATATAATTTTCATCTTTTATCGAAATAAATTTAGATTCAAAATTTATATAATTTCTAAAATAAGTTTCAAAATCGGTACAATTTTCTGTTCCTATAGTTATTATATAAAATGTCTTTTTTTCTATATCAACAAAAGGTAAAATTGTATCTTTGTTATTAACCAAAATTAATGAATTTTCGTATAAATATCTGTTTATCAGCTTTGATTGAGCTGAATTTAGTTGAATTTCAGTGCTATCATAATCAATTTTTTCTTTAGAATTCAGGCGACACCACGACTTTGCCAAAAGAACATTTCTGACTTTTTTATCCAATTCATTTTGGAAATCACTATTATTTTTTATTTTGTCGATAATAGCTTTTATATTAGTCTCATAATTACTTCCAATAATTAAAATATCAATATCAGAATTGAAAAAATTTTCTAAATCTGTTTCATCAATATATGGCATAAAATGTAATCCTTCAAAATCAAAATTTTCGGTAAAACTTTCATGCAATTTCATATCTTTTCTTTCGATATTTAAACCACATAATCCATTTAAAATAAGATTTTTGTATAATGAAAATATTATTCTTTTCTGAATTGAATCGCCTTCAGCAAATTTTACAAATGGTACAATATTTATAATTTTATGATTATAAGAACTTTTTGAATATCTGAGAAAGTTTTCGAAAGAATTTTTAATAATCATAGAATCGAAAGGAATTGAATCTAAATCAATAATATTATCGTTGTAAAAATTAATATTATATGATAATTTTGATAAATTCTGAGCAACAATTTCATAGTAATTATTTAAAATAGAATCCAAGGTAATATAATTAGCAATATCCTGATTAGGAAGATTTTGAATATCAGAAATAAAATCAGGATAAATATTTTCTGAACTATTTGCAATTAATAAAGGAATTTTAGAATTAGATTGCAATAAATCAATAAATTCAAAATGCTTTTTTAAAGAATCTTTTTTTACAACACACGAGCCGATACTGAACTTTTCAATTAATTTTATTAAAATTTGCTCATCATCTGTTGAATCATTCTGATTAGAATACATAATAAGTTGTCCTATTTTTTCATCTGTATTTAAAGTATTTAACACAGAATCAACCCAAATCTGATTTGCTTCTTCAAAAGGTGTTTTGAAATTCTGAACATTTTTATTATTAAAAAAGATAAAAAAAATGGCTATAATCACAGCCAAACTTAAAAAAGCAATAAAAATAAAAATTGTTTTTTTTCGTGATTTGTTATTTTTTGACATAAAAGCCTAATTATTCATAATAGTAATTGGAATAAGGGAATTATATATAAAATTTAAAGTAATTAATAATCACTTTATAACTATAATATTACCCAAAAATGAGCGTCAAATATACAGTATTTTATAAAGCAAACAAAGTGTTTTGTGTAGATTTTGAAATACAATGTATTTCTTCAGATGATTGCGTGGAGTTTACAATATCTTCTTTAGAATAACAGATTGGCTGGATTTTAAAATGTTACTATTTATTTATGCTTTAGAATTTTTGCTATAAACGTAGGTGAAAATTCAAAAAAAAGTCTCCAATATAAAAAGGAGACTGTCTTCTGAATTATGTGGTGAAAAATTAATGTGTTGTTAATGGAAATTTTGACATCATTTCATTAACTTCATTTCTTGTTTTTTCAATTTCTTCTTGATTTTCAATATTACTAATTACTTGATGTACAAATTTTACAACATTTACAATGTCAGATTCTTTTGCACCTCTTGAAGTTATCGCGGGCGTTCCAACTCTAAATCCAGATGTTTGGAATGGAGACCGAGAATCGAACGGAACCATATTTTTGTTGATTGTAATATCGGCTAATACTAAAGTGTTTTCAACTTGTTTTCCGGTTATTTGTGGAAAATTCTGTCGTAAATCAATCAACATAGAGTGATTATCAGTTCCTCCAGAAACAACTTTATAACCGCAATTTATAAATTCCTGAGCCATAACTTTTGCATTTTTCTGAACCTGAATTTGGTATTCTTTAAATTCATCTGTAAGAGCTTCACCAAATGCAATTGCTTTTGCAGCAATAACATGTTCTAACGGACCACCTTGTATTCCGGGAAAAACAGAGGAATCTAAAACCTGCGACATTAGTTTAATTTCGCCTTTAGGTGTTTTTTGTCCCATCGGATTTTCAAAATCTTCACCAATTAAAATAATACCACCCCTAGGACCTCTTAAAGTTTTGTGAGTTGTTGAAGTTAAAATATGGCAATGTGGAAATGGATTGTTTAATAATCCAGCAGCTATAAGTCCTGCAGGGTGAGCAATATCAAACCAAAGAATAGCACCAATTTTGTCGGCAATTTTTCGCATTCGCTCATAATCCCAATCGCGTGAATATGCTGATGCTCCACCTAAAATTAGTTTTGGTTTATGTTCAATTGCAAGTTTTTCCATCATGTCGTAGTCAACTCTTCCGGTGTCTTCTTTTACTTGATATGCAATTGGTTGATATAAAATTCCTGAATAATTTACAAATGAACCGTGAGTTAAATGTCCGCCATGAGCTAAATCCAAACCTAGAAATTTATCACCCGGATTTAAAAGCTGCATCATAACAGCCAGATTTGCAGATGCTCCAGAATGAGGTTGAACGTTTGCCCAAGCAGCTCCAAATAATTGTTTTAGTCGGTCAATTGCAAGTTGTTCGGTTTGGTCAACAAATTGACAACCACCATAATAACGTTTACCCGGATAACCTTCGGCATATTTATTTGTCATTACTGAACCCATGGCTTCAAGAACCTGTTTACTTACAAAATTTTCGGAAGCAATAAGCTCAATGCCATGAAGTTGTCGTTTGTATTCATTTTCAATAATATCAAAAACCTGTGTATCTCTTTTCATATATTTAATTTGTTTTTATATTTTTCTTCTATATAGTATTGAATTTAAATATTATAAAATAAAATAATCATTTTGAAATTTTTGGCAATTTACTAAAAAAGAAAATCAAAAAGAACGATGAAAATCAGTAAAAAAAAAAAAATTTTAATCTTTTAAAATTAAAAAATATCTAACTCTTTGTATTTATTATTATTGAAAAATATAAGAGTTATGTAATTTATGCAATATCTGAAAAAAATCATGCTTTAAAGAATTAAATTAAAATTTTGGAAAGACTTTTGTGTTATTTGTATTCGAAAAACAATCGAATGCCATGGAAACCAATATTAGAATTAACTTTAATGAAAACGAAACGGCAGAAAAAAACTTAATAAAAAAAGTTCAATTACTTAGATTTAAAGAAAACTTAACGTTTAAAGAAATATCAACAAAATTAAGAATTTCTAAGTCAAAAGTTATAAGTTATTGTACTGATTTAAAGTTTAAAATCTAAAAAAATCTATTAAGTATGCCATATTTTAATTGAAAATTGACAAAAATTTTCAAAATAGGTGAAATTTACCTTTTTCGTATTCAAAATCAATTTCATCTGGAAAAAACATAAGTTTAATAAATGATTTTAACGAATCGTTACGATAATCTCCAAGATGCTCTTCTATAATATCTCCCGGGGCATAAACTTCGTAGTAAAATCCAAATACATTTGAAACTTTTATAGGAAATTCAAAATATGTTCCGTTTTTAAAATTTAAAATACATCTGTAAACTTTGTATATTTCAGGTGATTCGTTAGTTCTGAATTTTTCTGCATTTCGCATATTTTTACAAAGTTTGTTTATCAGAAACTTGTTTTCAGATGTAACTTCTTTTTTGTAAATACTTTCATGCTTATTTTTGCTAATTAATGTAACACTAGCAATAGTAGTTGTGTCCAGATTTTTATAAGTATTGACAATCATCGAACTATCAATAATATAAGGTCTGTTGTATAAATGGACAAAATAATAAATTCCAATAATAAGTACAGAAAAATATCCCAAATATTTTACGAACTTTAAGCCTGATTTATTTACTCTATACAAAATATAAATCGACAATCCAAGACAAACAATTGTATATGTCCAAAATGTAACTGTCATAAAATAAGTATTATAAATTATAAATTTTTAATTTTAAAAACCGAAGTTAAACATTTCAAAAAAAAAATCAAAATACAATGAGAAAAAAAATATTTTTTTTCTGAATATTTAAAATTAAAATTTTGAATTACAAATAATTGCATAATCTTTTTTAATTAACTTGATAATTTAGTATCAATATTTTCAGATTAATTATTGTAAATATCTAATTTTTACTTTTTTTTGTAAAAAAAAACTACGAAAAAAAATCAAAAAATTATGGAAAAAATTATCTTTATTTTTGTTCTATTAATGACTTTTGCAGGATTATTTTACAGTTTCCGCAAAATTTTCAGATATATGAAATTTACTAAACCTTTTGCTATTAAAGAAATAGGTAAAAGGTTAAGAGTTACTTTTGATGTTGTTTTTGCTCAATCTAAAATTTTCAGAATGCCAATTATTGGATTACTTCATGCACTGGTTTTCTGGGGATTCTTGGTTATTGCATTATTAACTTTAGAAATGGTAATTGATGGAATTACCGGAACAGATAGAGTTTTAACAATATTAGGTCCTGTTTATAATGTAATTACGGCTACTGCCGAAATATTTGCATTCATAATACTTATTGCAGTTAGCATTTTTATTTTGCGTAGAGTCTTTTTTAAAGTTCAGCGATTTGAAGGGGCGGAAATGACTCACAAATCCCATAAAGATGCTTTAATCTCATTATTTTTGATTTTTTGGTTAATGTTTTCTTTAATTGGAATTAACATACATTACTCTCATTATCAAATGAAAATTGGTGAAGAAATTCTTGGAATTTATCCAATTTCAGATTTACTTTTAAAACTTGTTTTTGGTGAATTAAACGCAGATGTAACATATATTTTGTATAAAACAAACTGGTGGTTTCACATTGGTTTGATATTTATTTTTGCAAATTATCTACCTTATTCAAAACATTTTCATGTATTTATGTCGATTCCGAATGTTTTTTTTAGTCGTTTGCAACCACTTGGAAAACTGGATACTATGGAAAATGTAACAAAAGAAGTTAAATTAATGCTCGACCCAAATCTGGCATTTTCGCAACCTGCCGAAGAATCTGTAATTGAAAGATTTGGAGTTTTAGATGTAGAAAATATTACATGGAAAAATTATCTTGATTCGTTAACATGCACACAATGTGGAAGATGTACAGCATCTTGTCCAGCAAATATTACAGGAAAAAAACTTTCGCCTCGCAAAATTTTGATGAATGTTCGCGAAAGAATGAATGAAAAAGGTCCCGGACTTGTTAAAAACGGAAAAGATTTTTCGGATAATAAATCATTGATAAACAATTATATTTCGGCAGAAGAACTTTGGGCTTGTACAACTTGTAATGCCTGTGCTCAGGAATGTCCGATAAATATAAATCACCCAACTTTGATTGTCGAAATGAGACGCTATTTGGTTATGGAACAAAGTGCTGCACCTGCAGAACTTAACACAGTTTTTCAGAATATTGAAAATAATGGTGCTCCTTGGCAATTTTCTCCTCAGGATAGAATGATTTGGGCAGAAAATATAAAAGTTAAAGATGAACAAATTCAAGTTCCAGTTATTGCCGATTTAGTTGCTCAAGGAAAGCAACCCGAATATTTACTGTGGGTTAGCAGTGCTGGAGCATTTGATGACAGATATAAAAAAGTAATGAAAGAATTTGTAAAAATTCTTCATTATCTGAAAGTTAATTATGCAGTTTTAGGAACTGAAGAAACTGATAGCGGAGATATTGCACGAAGAGCCGGTAACGAAATGCTTTTTCAGATGCAGGCATTAACAAATATCCAAATATTAAATGGTTACAATATTAAAAAGATTATTACATGCGACCCTCATGATTTTAACACTCTAAAAAATGAATATTCTGATTTGTGTGGAAATTACGAAGTTATACATCATTCTCAATTTTTAAACGAACTTATAAAATCTGGAAAAATAGATATAAAATCTGAAAAATTCAAATCAGAAAAAATTACATTCCACGACCCATGTTACTTAGGCAGAGCAAATAAAGAGTATAATGCTCCGCGTAATGTTATAAATAGTTTGGGTTCGCAAACTGTAGAAATGAAACGAAGTAAAAGTTTTGCACTTTGTTGTGGAGCCGGTGGCGGACAAATGTTTAAAGAGGCAGAAAAAGGAAATAAAGAAGTATTTATTGAAAGAATTGAAGATGCCATTGAAACAGAGGCAACAATAATTGCAACTTCTTGTCCATTCTGTATGACAATGATGACAGACGGTATTAAATATAAAAATAAAGAACAAGAAATGAGAAATTTTGATATTGCAGAACTAATTTCGTCTGCTTTAGAATTATAATAAAAAATTTGAGAATTTGTAAATGTGAAAGTTTGTGAATTTGAAAATTTGAGAATGTGAAAGTTTGTGAATTTGAAAATTTCAAAGTGTGATATTAAGGTCAACTTGTATAAAATAAATATATTATAAATTAAAATTAATTTGTTAAAAATTTAATCTGAGTGAAGTTTGTGTCTCTGTGTTTAATATTTTAAAAAATGACCTAAATATTATAAGGTCGTTGTAAAAATTAATTAGTTTATTTATTTTACTGATTAATGCTAATTAAGGATTAAAAATTGTGCTATATATTTATTAATCAAGTAAAAACAAAATGTCATTTCTATGTACTTTTTTCACGACCTTTGGGAGTAAATCTTGCTTGAATTTGAGTAAAAAGAAGAATAT
>Ga0316608_1000851_pt1 | contig 13039 bp, 9 predicted proteins | sample MIS2016152B_MG_FD_207673 | JGI IMG/M metagenome (GOLD analysis project Ga0316608, IMG submission 207673) | Microbial mat bacterial communities from Middle Island sinkhole, Lake Huron, Michigan, United States - MIS.2016.152B | ecosystem: Environmental > Aquatic > Freshwater > Lake > Sediment...
GCAGTTAATTTTGGCATATATCAAGGAGTTTTAAATCTTTAATGAATCTGCGTTGAATTTACTTTAAAGTTTGTAGTAATTTATAAGCGAGTATTTCCCTATTTGTTTTACATCTGGCATTACCTCGTGAATTTTCAAACCCATCATCATAAAGTCGGGCTAAACAATCACCAGCACAATGCCATTTAGCAAAACAGTTCTGGCAATATTTGAAATTTTGCACTTTCAATGATTGCAAAAAGTTTTGTTTTTCTTTGTTTATTTCCAATTGCCCATTACTCTTTATCTCCCCAAAAATAAAAATGTTTGCTAATGGATGTTTCATATCTGTAACTTCCCAACAGTTCGTTAAATACCCTTCAGGTGTTATAGCAAATTGAGCTGTACCAGCATAGCAGAAGTTGGATGAGAGTTTTTCTATATCAGCTCCTGAATATCTTATTTTAATACCTTTTTGTTCAGCATATGTTTCTAATAGTATAAAGTTTTCAATAAATTTATTTAGATCCACCTCCCTGGCATTCTGATTATTCCCGCAGATATTTACTGGTTCAAAAAAAATCAAGTTAGCCTTATAATTCTCTATAACAAAATCAATGGTCTCTTTTAGAAGATTTTCATTATTGGCAGTGACTGTTATCCTAATTCCATAAGAAAAACCAGTTTTGTCAAAATATTTGATTGTTTTATCAACTGCATAGAATGAAGGCTTTTGATTTTCAAATGGCCTTTGCTTATTCTGAATGTCGGGCAAAACTTCAAAAGAAACCAGGATAAAAGAAAAATGCTTAACAATCCATTCTAATTGATTAGTACTTAAAATTCCATTTGTAGATGAAACAGCATCCAGTTTAAAATTATTATTACAACAAATTTCTTCGATGTATGTGATCGTTCTTTGGACTAAATTCCATTCATAAAAAGGCTCACCTCCTCCATGCAATTCAAGGTTAAAAATTGTCTTGTTTTGCTGGAGCATTAGGTTGATGTAGTATTCAACTGCACTTTCAACAATTTCCCAATTCATAATTAAAGGTTTTGAATGAGTTTTTGCAGCATAGCAGTATGTGCATTCGAGGTTACAACTATTGGTTGGGAAAAGGGTAAGTTTATAGGGGATTTCATTTTTAGTTACTGGATTTAGGAATTGTCCGTCCCCTTTTTTTGTAATTAACCCCTTTTCAATTAAGTATTCCAGCTCTTTTTTTTCTTCAGAAGTTAAATTAACTAATTCCTTTTCCTCGAAGTGGTATAATAAATCAATCAAAGAATCATTTGCATCTATTAGTATCCCTGCAAGGGGGAAATAAAGTATTTTCTTTCCCAGTTTATTAGGCACTGTAAACATTTCATAGGCTAATTGATAATCATTCATCTTCAATAAAACTTTTTTAAATTAGCAACCAAATATAAAGAAACTACCTTTGAAATTGAAGCGATCGCGTATGGATAATATCTACCGAAAGATACACAAAAGCCTGCCAGTTTACAGTATACCTGATAACGATCGGACCATTATTTATACTCCAGGTCTAACAAAATTTTATCCAACGGGGTTGATAGGTCATTTAACTGATATTTCGGAGGTTAATAATTCACTTGGACAAATTTTTATCGATATTGATGAGATAATACATTCTGCCGAAATTTCAGTTAAGAATTGGAATACTTTATTTCAGTCGCAATTTACACCTGAATGTTTAACAATTTATCCTGGAAACGCATGTAATTTAAATTGTAAATATTGTTATGTTAACGAAAAAAACGACAAAACAATTGACAAAGAATTTGTTAGAACAGCTATCGAATATATGGTAAAATCTTGTGCCAGGGAGAGAAAAACATTTAATATAGTTTTTCATGGAGGAGGTGAACCTACTTTTAACTTTACACTATTGCAGGATTTATATAAGATGGCGTTTCAAATAACTTCCAAACATAAGGTTTCTATATATAGCTACCTTGCAACCAATGGAATTTTCTCAGAAACACAAGCTAAATGGCTAGCGGTACATTTTGACAGAATTGGTGTTTCCTGTGATGGATTTTCTGGAATTAATGATTCTCAGAGATATTCATCAACATTTAAAAATAGGTCAGAAACATTGAAAAGAAATGTTTTAACAATGTTGGAATTAAATGATAATGTCGATATCCGAGTTACCATTACGCCTGAATCAATGTGTTATATGGAGGAAATTGTAAGATACATTGTCAATGAAATGTATATAAAGAATATACGTATTGAACCCGTTTATTCTTTTGGCAAAAATGGATTTAAACCTGATGAAGCCGAGAGATATGCCACCTTTTTCTTGAGCACAACAAAATTAGCTAAGAAATTAGGTGCAAATGTATCCTATTCAGGAATACGCTTGAATGAAATTCATTCAAGTTATTGTGATGTATTAAGAAATACAATACGCATTACTCCAGAAAACGAAATAATCAATTGTTTCTTTGATTCCAATTCATCAATGGTTGAGGCAACATATAACAAACTTGGAGGTTATTTTGATAATAATTTAAATATTTATATTAAACAAATAGAAAATATAAAAGGAAAACTGAATAGTATCCCTTCAATATGCAATGATTGTATAAATATATATCACTGTTCAAGAGCATGTCCTGAATATTGTATGCTATCAAAGGAAAAAACTGATGAAATAAAACTGAAACACAATTTTAGATGCCTTTTAAATAAGGAACTAGCAATTAAAATTATAAAGGAGGGAGTTAGAACATCTGAAAGATTATGATCAATACAGATAATTATTCAACGGGTTGCAAAATTTGTCAGCAAGGTAAATGGCTCTGTATTTTTCTAACACATTTATGTGATGCAGGATGTAAATTTTGTCCTTCACCACATAAAGATGATCGGATTTTTTCTGATTTGGGTGATTCCTATCAGGAAATTTTTGAACATCTAAAAGGAAATAATTATTTAGGGATTAGCTTTTCGGGGGGAGATCCAATATTGGTTTTTGATCGTTTAATTGAATGGCTTCATGCATTTAAATCCAATCTACCACATTTATATTTGTGGTTATATTCAACCGGTTTAAATGTTGATGCGAAAAAGTTAAGTTTGTTAGCTGATAATGGTTTAAATGAGATTCGTTTCAATATTGCAGCAATGAATTACAAGAATGGAAATATTTTAAAAACCATTGAACTGGCTAAAAAGCATATAGAATTTGTTGCAATTGAAATACCTTCAATACCTGATGATTATGAAAAATTAATTGAAGTTTTGCCGAAACTTGATTGCCTGGGAGTGGATTATTTGAATATGCATGAATATTTACTTGTGAATCCATCAGAAAAACTGGAATTTCAGCACAATAAATCCTACCTGCTTAATTATGAAATAGAACTAAATTATCATACAGAAAGTCAGCAAAATACGGATCGAATTAAGCAATTTTGTATTGAAAATAAATTAAAGATAAAAGTGAATAATTGTTCCCTTTTAAAAAAGGAAAATCAAATGAAATTAAGAAGGTTAAGTATGGGAGCATTATTAAAAAATGAATATGAAACACTAACAGATGATGGATTTTTAGTGAGGTATGCTAGTGTTCCTGTAAAAATTGATAAGGGAAACTTAGATAGTTTTTTTTCAATTCAAGACAGCGACCAGTTTGATAACTATTTAGTTAGAATACAAGATTTAAAAAAATTAAGAGATAATAATTTTTCTACACTGATTAAATTAACCTACTTACCTCCAATTAGTTTAAGAAGTGTTCGGAAATTAATTAAGCTTGAATTGCTTAACCAGTGATACATATTTGCATATGCAAAGCTCAATTGTAGTTATTTCCTGGTGGTCCAATTGTTTAGGACTTTACGCTATACAAAAAATAGTTGAACATATACCTCATGCTAAGATTTATGTGATACAAACTGGAAAACAAGCAAGTCTAAAAGAAAAATTCCGAAAGTTTTTACCTTATCAGGCTCATGAGTTGATTTATCCCGAGAATGAATCAGCTGCTCATTGGAAAGTACTTGAATATACTATTAATCATTTATTAAAGGCTGAAGAAGGATTGTGGTTTTTTGATCATGACACTTTTTTAATGGAAAATGCTGAAAATTGGATGAGAAGAATGGATGAGCAATTATCTATATCAAAGAACTTAATTTGTATAGCAGATAGAAACCATTATAAATCTTTAACAATTCCTGCATTTTGGGTTGCTCCATGCGGTTTAGATCAAAGCTTGCCAAGTTTTTCGCCTTTACCTGAAATTAGTGATATTGAGGCAAATAATCCTTATATTCAAATCACAAAAATACCGGAATTGAGAATCCCACAAAAGGATACTTTGGAACTTTTTGTTGAGGAACTAGATGTAAGAAACAATGTTTTAAAATTTGATTTAGAATTAAGTTTCCCCAAGCACCACCATCTAGGCGGATTAAATATTCTTAGATATAAAAATCTACCAAATGAGCTAGGAAATATTGGGCTTGAAACAGCTCGTAGGTTTCATGATTTTTATAAATTGTGCCCGAAAGAATGGATAACTATTGAAGATCAGACTATTCTGAAATCAATAAAAACGATTTTAAAAAAAAATAAAACAAGACCTAATAAAAGTGGGGAAATGATTTTCACTAAACTAGGTAACACTGATTTAATCGTTTCAAGATTAGGGTTTGGAACAATGAGGCTACCTGTGGTAAAAAATAACCCGGATATAAAAAAAGCGGTTGAAATCCTTAAATACGCTATTCAAAAGAAGATAAATTTTTTTGATGTGGGTACCTTTTACTGCTATAACCAATGTGAAAAAGTATTTGGCGAAACTTTAAAAGAGACATTTAATAATGAAGTCGTAATTTCTGGAAAAAATGTTACGCACCAGCATAATTTACCTGATTGGACAGGGCAACTTATAAATAGCTTAAGTTTATTTAATCGACTTTCATTGGACATTTATTTTATTCATTATCTGAATTATGATGTTTGGACTAAACGTTACATTAATGAAGGTTTGATTGATGAGGTCAATGAGGCAATGAATAAGCAATTATTCAAATACCTTGCATTCAGTAGTCACGATACGCCTGCAAATGTCATCAAACTTATTGATACCAAATATTTCAATGCAGTTATTCTATCTTATAACCTATTAAACAGAGATTACGAACATGTTATAAAGTATGCACATGAGCAAGGTTTAGGTGTTTTTATTATGAATCCTTTGGGGGGGGGGTTATTGGCTAACCCGCAATTAAATCTCGATGCATTAATTGAATATTTGCCAAAAAGTAATTTCGTTGAAATTGCCCTAAACTATGTCTATTCAAATCCTTTTGTAAATTGTGTGTTATCTGGTATGCAAAATGAAGAAGAAATTGATAGTAACGTTGATATTTTATTAAACAAACCCCGGTATACGATTGTCCAAATAAACCAAATTAATAAAATTATTGAAGCTGAAAAAAGTAAGCAGATTTTTTATTGTACCAATTGTAATTACTGTATGCCATGTACACAAGGTATCAATATTCCATCTGTTATATCGATCATGAATAAATATGCAATAAAAACAGGTAAGCCATATTTTATAAGAGATTATGCAGTTTTGCAGCAACCTGCATCATGCTGTATTGCATGTGGCGAGTGCGAAAAAAAATGTCCAAATAAATTATCAATTTCAGCAATTATGCTTAAGGCAGCATCAACATTTATTGAATAAAATGTAAATTAGGGAAGCAGCCTAAATGCAGCACATCCCCCTGAACAATTTCCAGTGTTGATTTCTACGCAAGTATCACATTTTTGAAATAAAGGAAATTTTTTAAATTGCTTTAATCGGTTTTCCATTAAAGGCCTGATTTCTTCCCAATCGCTGGAATTAGATACTTTTTGAGTGATATTCTTCAAAGGGAAACAAGGTATAATTGTATTATCATGGCAAATATCTGGTATAATGCTGCAATTCGATTTAAAATCAATATCATTTTGGGATAAAAACATTTTTTGTTCTTCGCTAAAAAAACAGAATGGAAATCCACAGTCGAAAGATGGCCTTATTCCATAATTAAGTCCTTTTCTTACAAACTCAATAATTTGATTGGATATTACCGTATATTCTTCAACTTTAATATACTGGTTACTTTTATCAGGCCAGTTAGGTAAAGCAATTCCCATACGATACCATTTATTGAGTCTATAAAAATTTATTTCTTCAATAATATGATTGAGAGATTGATTCTGCTCGTAAATAGTTACTGATAAGGTAACTCTATAGCCAATTTTTTTGTAAAAATTTATAAGTTCCTGACTTGAATCTTCATGGGAACGGTTTACGCAAAACTGCAAATCGTCAGACACAAACTTCAGCTTATCAATTAAATAATTACTGATATTTCCGTTTGTAAATACTGTTACTTTTTTACTTTGAGTAATGAAATGACTAATTATTTCAAAAAAATCATTGTTTAAGCTTGGCTCCCCCCCAAGAATATTAATGGAATCCCTATTAAAGCTCTTTACAAATCGATTTATCAGAACAATTTGTCCCATACTAAATTCGCTGTTTTGGGCTTTATCAGCAAAACAGAATTTGCAGGAACTATTGCAATTATATGTTAGAATGATATTAGACAAATAATTTTACAATGCGTCTTAATTAATTATTATTGTTTTGATAGTTAATTTATTATCAGAAATTAGGTGTAAATAATAATTACCTGGTGCATTCTGACCTATATCAATATTCTCTTTTATTTGGGTATTGGTCTGTTTCAGTTCTTTAAAATAAATAAGCTGGTTTAGTACATTATAGATTTTTATCGTATATCTTTTGTTTAATGCGTTTGGCTTAAATTCCAATATAAAAGAACCTGAACTAGGATTTGGATATATATTAAGTCCTTCAATATCAGAAATATTCTCGATACTTGTTTTTATAGCATTAATTTTATCGGAAATACTGCTGCAACCTCCTTGATTTGTAACTTTCACTGAATAATTCCCGGATTCAGTAATGGTGTATGTTTGCCCTGTAGCTCCAGTAATTAGACTATTTTCTTTATACCATTGGAAAGTTCCGGTTGAAGAAGTAGATAATTTAATTCCTGATTTAGTAATAACCGGTTTGGCAGGTAAGGGATAAATTTTGAATGTATCAGAAGCTGCACTTTTGCATCCAAAAGAATTGCCCACTATTACAGCGTAATTACCGGTCGAATTTGTAGAAATAGATTGTGTTGCGGTACCATTTGACCATAGGTAAGTATATCCGACAGGTGCATTTAAAGTAATGGAAGTTCCTTCGCAAAAGGGTGCAGTAACATTTGTTGTAATAACCGGTTTATCTGGTGCTGGTAAAACCTTAATTGTATCTGAAGGCATGCTCTTACAACCATGAAGATTAGATACAACTACCGCATAATTCCCGACTGCATTTGTAGTTAATGTTTGAAAAGTCGATCCATTTGACCAAAAATAATTTAAACCTGCAGTTGATGTTAGTGAAATTGATTTCCCCTCGCAGTATGGAGATGATGTATTTACTGATATTACAGGCTTCGCTGGAACTGGATTTACCAATACTTTCACAGGAACAGATTGAATACCTGAACATCCATTAGGAGTAAGTTGTACCAAATAGGTACCACTTGTGTTTGCCTTGATTATTTGCTCAGTGGAACCTGTAGACCAAAGATAATTAAAACCAATAGGAGCTGTAAGTTGGACACTTTTCCCCTGACAAAAGATAGTATCCCCTGTTACCGTTATCCTGGGGTTTGATAAGGCTTGATATTTATCGATAAATATCGTATCTGTTGAAACAGAATCAAGTGCATTGGAAACAATACAATAATATTTACCTGACATATTTGGAGAAAAGCCAGTAATTTTAATACTGTCATTTGTATAGCTTGTAAGCAAAGTATCATTTTTATACCATTTGTATTTAAGAGGGGGTTCTCCCATTATTTTGGTCTTAATGGTATAATTTCCTCCGGAGCAAATAACCCTATCAGTTGGGTGCTGCAAAATATTGGGATATTTAATAGAAATTAGGTCATCTTCCGCAATTTTCTTAATAGGCCCCTTGGGATCAAGCGAAATGGCATTATTTAAAGCAGTTTTAGCTTCATCGTAAAATCCGGAATAATACTTGGCCAATCCCAATAAAACATTTGCCTTTGCCTTTAAATAGTTATTCGTTTGGGCATGGTTTATCGTTTGGGTGGCCAAAGTAATAGTATTGCTGAAGTTCTTACTTTGATAAGCCTCCCAGGCTTGGTTGTAATAAATTTGTGGCGCCAAAGAAGAACTTGAGGCTGTTGTTTGAACATCTTTAAACGAAGCTGTGTAAAGTAAATTGGCAGTATCCGAAATTAATTTATCAGATTTGACAATCCCCAAATTCATTCGAATACCGGAATATGCGTAACGGGCATTTAAAGCCTTGCTTAATGATGTCTTAAAACTAGTTTCGGCCTTATTCTTTTCACCTAATAACCGGTAGAAAATACCTTTGGTATTATTCAATAAAATTTCGTTACTTTTATTCATTGTTTTCCAAACAGGCATAGCTTGGTTTGCTGTATGTGCAAGTTCACTGTTGTCATCCAGAAATACAATTCCTTCCAACTCAAGCTCCTTGCTTTGATTTTTTCCATCTAAAGTAAACTCAATTAGGATTTTTGGCCTGTACCATTTATTTTGGGGATTGTTTAATGTAAAGTTTATTTCCTGATTTATTCCAGTCATAAGCGTCAAGGGTAACGAATTCGATACTCCAAAATTCTTCTCATTAAAGGATATTTTTGTAATTGTTATATTTTTATTATAAGTGTGGTAAAAATTTAGGGGGAAATTATAGACTGCATTTGGCAATACTATATTTGAAAATTCATTATTTGAAGTACTTATAGCACCAAATTGCCCCCTGCTAAAGTCATCATTTCTATATTTTGGCCAGCTACTATTAGTCAAACCATAGCTTGTTGAATTTAAGGCGTAGAGCTTTTTGTCTCCTGAGCCAAAATAAATTACTCCATCAGCACCAATCGCCGGTGAAGAATTAACATCTTGTCCAGTAAGGTAATCCCACTTTTTTGTACCATTGGGGTTAATGGCATATATTTTATTGTCATCTGCACCAACATAGATAGTTCCATCAGCACCAATCGCTGGAGTGGAATTAATGTCATCGTCTGTTAAGTGCTCCCACTTTTTTGTACCATCAGGGTTTATGGCATACAGTTTTTTATCATAAGAGCCAACATATATAGTTCCATCCAAATCAATAGCTGGTGAAGAACAAACTGTTGAATCTGTCAGAAAATCCCATTTTTTTGTACCATCCGGGTTTATGGCATATATTTTAAAGTCATCTGAACCAAAATAGATCGTTCCATCAGCACCAATCGCAGGAGAGGACTTAACATTCCCTCCTGTTAAGTATGTCCACTTTTTTGTACCATCAGGGTTTATGGCATACAGTTTTTTATCCCATGAGCCAATATAGATAGTTCCATCAAAACCAATTGCTGGAGATGAATCAACCCAATCTCCTGTAAGGAGCACCCACTTTTTTGTACCATCAGGGTTTATGGCATACAGTTTCTTATCCCATGAGCCAATGTAGATCATTCCATCAACGCCAATCGCTGGAGAGGAAAGAACGTCATCACCTGTCAAGAACTCCCATTTTTTAGTACCATCCGGGTTTATGGCATATAGTTTATTATCAGCTGAACCAACATAGATAGTTCCATCTGTGCTAACGGCCGGAGATGAATCAACCCAATATCCTGTTAGGAACTCCCACTTTTTTGTACCATTGGGGTTTAAAGCATATAGTTTATTATCAGATGAGCCGAAATAGATAGTTCCATCAGCACCTATTGCGGGTGAAGATTCAATAGATGAACCTGTCAAGTACTCCCACTTTTTTGTACCTGGTGTTTGAGAAAGTATGGAATAATATGAAAAGAGAAAAAGGAGGAAAAAGGAACATTTTTTCATATGGCTTCAAATTTTTTAATTCTAATTTGGATACCAATAAACAGTTGTACATACCCCTACACAAGAACATACCCCTACACAAGAGCATACTGGTTCACAGGTGCAAGTATGTGGCGTACAACCTGCAAAAGGATTGCAGGCACATAAATTGGTGCTACAAACGCTATCGCAGGTGCAAACCATATTGCAAGCACATGATTCAACAGGCACACATGTACAAACTGAATTACAGGAGCATGTTCCATTACCTGTAGGTGGTTTTTCATCGGTATTCATGATGTACATTTCCTTATCAGGGACCTTCAGGTTTACTGTCTTATTTACTATAGGTCCACTTTTTAGCTTAGTGGTGTCTCTGTAAAGTCTATCGTCAGGGGGCAGTTTGGGATCCATCTGTTATGTATTTGAATTTTGGGTTTCAATTAATTGTATCAACTCGTGTGCTACCAATTTTCGGTTGAGTTGGCAACGATCGTGGCCACGTACTCCCAAATAATTATCATGTTCCAGTTTGGCAACACATTCTCCACCACAATGCCATTTGGCAAAACAATTTTTGCAAAATGCAACATTTTCTACATTTAAGGAGTGAAGGAATTTCCGTTTATCTTCATCAATTATCACCTCTCCATCATCGTTTATTTTACCAAAAAATAATTTTTCAGATTTTGGATCTTCTATGCTTGTAGTCTCAAAACATGGTGTAAGGTAACCATCTGGTGTTACTGCAAAATTATCGCGGGCTACCCCACAAAATGTATTTGAAAGTGTTTCGATCCTACACCCTGAGTAAATGAATCGGATGCCTAATTTACGAGCCTTTTCGCTGCATTTTTGGAACGACTCAGCGAATTTATCCATATTTACATTAAACTCAGTGTTTGTTTTGCAACGTCCACACTGAAAAACCGGTTCAAAATGGATGCTTTGCGCTTTATAGTTATTTACAATAAAATCAAGGGATTCTTCCATCAGGTCAATGTTGTATTCACTAATGGTACTACGAATCCCATAATTAAAATTGTGATTATCCAGAAATTTTAATGTACGGTCAACAAATTTAAAGGATCCTTGCCCATCAGGCAAAGGTCTATGGTAATCCTGTACCTGGGGCAGCCCATCAAAAGAAATATTGAGGTTCACAAAATGTTGGATTATCCATTTCAGTTGGTTTTCGCTTAACAGCCCATTGGTTGCTGAATAAACTGCCAAATTCAAATCGTTTTCCTTTGATTTTTCTTCAGCATACAAAACAATTCGCTTTATCAATGCCCAGGGAAATAAAGGTTCCCCTCCGCCATGAAAACCAACATTGATTTGCTTTACATTTAGGGTCTTGGCATTTTGAACCAAACTGTCAATGGCACTAACAGCATAATGCCAATCCATAACCATTGGTTTATTTTCTCCTGCCGAAGCATAACAATACTTGCAACGCAGATTACACTGGTTAGTGGGAAATAACGTAACCATAACCGGAGTAAACTTTTCAGGGCATTTATTTGAAATTAGAAGTTCGGGAGGCCCATTTAAAACTTTGTTTTCCTCGAAGTAATTTAGTGTTTCAAGTTCATCTTTTTCAAATCGAACTTCGTTTGATGCATTTACTTTTGCCAATAAATCAACCAACGCCCTATTCCCTGCACATAGAAAACCTATTTTAGGAGCATAAACCAAATGTTGATCATCCTTGTATGGGATAGTGAATAGATCAGTAGTAATTTTGTATTCCTTATTCATGATCACTACCTGTTTTTTTAACCAACATTAGTTCCCCGTAATAAATCAGTCCTTTCTTCTCGAATTCACTCATTGCTAACTCCACTTTACCTTTACATTCTGTTTCTGACAAAGAGTATTGGTTTCCTAAAAGATTATAATTGGCATCTAATGATTTATTTTCGGAAATCAACAATAAAATATCTGCCTCAATCCCATCGAAATAATAGCTTATTTTGGAATCAGGCTTCTGATATGTGAATATTTCCATGCTTCCATCTTTTAATATTTGAATGCGGAAAGCAGGATTAATGCGCGGAGTTTTAGTCTGGTACCTGCTTGTACCTTTATTTGAAATAGTACCTGTTATTGAATTTAAAATAAAAGGGGCTATAGCCAGAGTTCCCATTAAAGTTGTTGCTTTTTTAAGAAACGCTCTTCTTGCAAAATGTGTATTCATTGTGTTTTCAGGTTACATTCTTAGTTCATGAATGATTAATTTTTACCATGATTTTCAGGAATAAATGTAAATAAATAAAATTACTTTTTTCACTTTAATGGATTTTAATTTACAGTCATTTAGTTTTAGCAATCAGGCTAAAAATATAATTATTATTAGATTGAAATGCTTAGTTAGACAAACCATTTTTATGTTTATCCGGAATCTTTTCAAAGAGTTATTTAGAAATTATTCGATTTTTTAAAATAAAAGAGTTTGTTTAATAGCTAAGGAAATTTTGGTCTTATAGCCTTATTTACTTGCTTCATTAGCTAAAATTAGATATGACCAAAATCCTATTTGGTAATAGAGTTATTCTATATTTCTAAGACGGGAAGAATAGCTCTTTTTCATGTGGATCGAATGGTAGTCCAGAAATAATGCGAAAACATCCGGAAATGAATGCGGAGATTTTTAATCCAAAAATGGATCTGCCGATTTGTTTAATTCAACAATATTTGGAAAAGTTAATTCAAATAAATAAAGTTGCAATTAAATGTATTTCTAGAGTCCATTCCTGGAGTCTGTTTTATATTTTATTGATGCAAAAAGTTCGGATAAAGACACCATAAAATTTCACTTATTTTTCACATTTTTTCACTAATATACTGTATTTCAATATACATGCGGTAGTGATAAAATTAATTTAGTTTGTTAAAAGTGCCCCAAAACTTCTTTAATTGATTCATAATCATGAGGTCTGCAGTTCAATCCTGCATCGCGCTACACCGATTAAATCTAAAAAAGCCACTCCTACCGGGTGGCTTTTTTTATGCTCAAATGAACTGGAGTCTGTTTCTGGAGTCCAT
>Ga0316608_1000852_pt1 | contig 13034 bp, 15 predicted proteins | sample MIS2016152B_MG_FD_207673 | JGI IMG/M metagenome (GOLD analysis project Ga0316608, IMG submission 207673) | Microbial mat bacterial communities from Middle Island sinkhole, Lake Huron, Michigan, United States - MIS.2016.152B | ecosystem: Environmental > Aquatic > Freshwater > Lake > Sediment...
CGATGGGGAGTGGGCGAGTACCACCGAGGCGATATTGGCAATTTTATAGCCGATGAAAAAGGAAACGGAACTATCACGCTTACCACTGATGAATGGACTATTGGTGGCGATGATGAAACTAAAAATATTCTTGGAAAAGGATTAATTGTGCATCAAGGTGCCGATGATTTTGTATCTCAACCTGCTGGAAATGCTGGAGCTAGAGTTGCTTGTTCAGCAATTATTAAATAAGTATTTCAGATGAGGTATTGAATTTTATTTTCTAGTTTTCAGGACCGACCTAACTGGTTTTAAAAACCTGTTAGCTATAACTAACGTTTTGAAAAGCAACAAGAAATTAAAAATTTATTAAAACTTATTAGTAGTAAACACAAGAGTTTTTTTTACTATAAATTAATTTCAAAACAATAATAAACTTAGCTTTGCAAGACAAAATAAAGCAATGATTAACCCTTCAGCATCCGGTTGGATAGATAAATTTTTTCTGAAACAAAAATCCTGTTTGTTTCTTGCCGAAACACAACCCCATAATTTTTACAAAAAACTTAGGGAAATAGGCTTTATTTATGGTCATATCGTTTCATTTGACACTCCATTTTCAATTAATACAAAAGGTTGGCTTCAAAATGAAATTTCAAAAGTGGCATTGCTCAATACTTTATATGGCATTTATGGATTAACTTCTCCCGAAATCAATCCTGAAAAATTTATATCGAAAGCAGTTGATTTTTACAACCTTATGAATCCTCAAGGTTATAGCTTGTTCAAAAAAATAATGCACGAGGATTCCACTTCAATAACCTTGGAAAAAATAATTGATAGTCGGGTTCAAACTAATATTGATATAATTAATAAAAACTTTTCGCATATTGTTACCAATGCTTTACTGTTTATAGATGTTTTGGCTTTTCGTCAATACTTGATTCACGGAGAAATTCCAGAAAAATATTTAATAAAAATTGAAGAAGCCATTATTAGTATTGTATCCTTGGCGTTGAAAACCAAAACTACAAAATCGAAATACGACGATTTATTAATTAAACTTTTTGAAACTTCGGTTCGTTACAGTAAATTCTCGAGTGTAAATGTACAGTCTCAAAATTTTGGAATGGATGAATTACAATTGGATTATTTTACATACATTCTAGAAAAACAATATCTGGTAGATATGGCTGGAATGGCATTATGGAGTGATGGAGTTATCGAAAAAAATGAAGCTTATTTTCTTTACAAATTAGCCGAATTAATTGATATTCCAGATAATTTTGTTGCCGAAAGTATGGAAAATACCAATGAATTTATTACTAAATTCAAACAAGAAATTCCTTATTTTAATTACTCCAATCCGGTAAAACATTTTTATAATCAAACAACACAAACTGTTGTAAAACTCATTGTCCGCAATAAAAACAGGTTGGTCAAGGAAATTCTTGAAAGCAGGGAATTGATGGTGTTGCTTGCCTATTCAACACAAAGAGATTTGAATGAAAAAGAAAAAAAGAAGGTTAGAAAACAATTGTTGGATATTTGTAAAACCATTCCTTCTTTGGCAATATTTCTTTTACCAGGTGGGAGTTTATTGCTGCCCATTTTCATCAAATTTATCCCCACACTTTTGCCCTCATCTTTTAATGAAAATCTAGAAAATGAGGATTGATTTTTAGTTTAAAAAAAAGCCATTAATTCGCTTTTTTGCGTGTAATTAATGGCTAAATTTTTTTTTTAAAAAAATGTTTTAAATCAAACTAAAACTTCAATTGATACACATTGGATAAATCTTTATCACAACTAAAATTGACGTTCAAATCCGTTACATATCCTGAATTTAATCCGTAAACCCAACCGTGAATAGAGAGATTTTGTCCTCTTCGCCAAGCAGATTGCACAATAGAAGTTTTTGCCAAATCATACACTTGTTCCTTAACATTCAATTCTACAAATCTATTGAAACGTTCTGTCTCATCTGCAATGGCATCTAATTCGGCTTGATGAAAGCGATACACATCTTTTATATGACGAATCCAGTTGTCAATCAGACCAACCGAATCATTTCCCATTGCCGCTTTGATTCCTCCACAGCCATAATGACCGCAAACCAAAACGTGTCTTACCTTCAAAACATTGACAGCATAATCCAAAACACTCAACATATTCATATCCGAATGAATGACCATATTGGCAATGTTTCTATGTACAAAAGTTTCTCCAGGTTTTGCTCCAATAATTTCATTTGCGGGAACTCTACTATCCGAGCAACCAATCCAAAGTAGGGGAGGAGATTGACCTTTGGCAAGATCTTGAAAAAAATTGGGATCTAATGACAACGACTCTTCAACCCATTTTTTATTTCTTTCTAATATTTTCTCGTAGAAATCACTCATTTTTTTATAAATTGATTATGTTTTTCCAAATTTAGAAAATAATATTGAATTTTCAATCACAATTTATTTTGAATATTTTAGTCGTTTTGCCAGGCTTTCAACATCCAAATAGTTTTCTCTTGTTCGGCTATAAAATCACTCATCATCGAATTTGTTCCTTCATCATCTATTTCACTTGACTTTTTTAAAATACCCCTTTCAATTACAAGTAATTTTGACAATGATGACACAATTATTTCAATTGCTTTTTCATCATTATGAATGTTTTTCCCAATTTCAAGTTGGTTGTTTTTGATATAATCTTCGAAAGTATGAAGCGGAACAGCGTCCAAAGTTAAAACACGTTCGGCAATCAAATCAATTTTTATTTGGCTGTCATTGTACAATTCTTCAAATTTTAAATGCAAATCGAAAAAACGCTTGCCACGAATATTCCAATGCAATCCTCTCAGATTTTGATAATAGATTTGAAAATTGGCTAACAAAATATTCAATTCTGTTGCCAAAACTTCGGCTTCTGAACTTGGTAATCCTATACTATTAAGTTTCATAGTTAATTTTTTAATTTGAACAAAACTAAAAAATAACAAAGTATTAATACTATAAGTTAAATTGATTGTTTTTATATTTGCATCACAAAATACTATATAATGACAATCACACAACTTCAATATGTATTGGCTGTTGCCGAACATAAAAATTTTACCCTTGCTGCCGAAAAATGTTTCGTTACACAACCCACTTTGAGTATGCAAATTCAAAAAATTGAAGAAGAACTCAATATTTTAATATTCGACAGAACTAAAAAACCAATCCAACTCACTTCCATCGGTCAAAAAATCGTAGAACAAGCCAAAAATATTGTCAACGAAGCTGGAAAAATTAAGGATATTGTCGAATATCAAAAAGGATTTATAGGAGGCGAATTTCGTATTGGAATAATTCCAACAATTATGCCCACACTTTTGCCTATGTTTTTGAATAATTTCATCAAAAAATATCCGAAAATAAAACTCATCATAGAAGAGCTGAATACCAACGAAATAATTGCAAGATTAAAAAATGGTAATCTTGATGCCGCTATTGCAGCAACGCCTTTGGAGGACGAAAAAATCAAGGAAATTGTTTTGTATTATGAACCCTTTGTAGCCTATATTCCTGAAAATAATAGTATTGCCAAAAAAAACGAAATAGAAGTTTCCGATTTAAACATAGAAGATATTTTGTTGCTTCAAGATGGTCACTGTTTCCGAGATGGAATTTTAAATTTATGTAAAAACCAAGATTCAAATTCTAGAAATTCGTTTCAACTCGAAAGCGGCAGTTTTGAAACACTAATAAAATTGGCAGATGAAGGATTAGGAACCACGTTGCTACCTTATTTACATAGTTTGAATTTGAATGATAAAGACAAAATAAAGCTCAGACAATTCAAAGAACCAAAACCAGCTCGAGAAGTGAGCTTAATTTATCCAAAAAGCGAATTGAAAATTCACATTATTGATGCTCTTAGAAATACCATTTCGGGAGTGGTAAAGGGAGCCATTGCGTTCCAAAATGTTCAAATAATAAGCCCAATTGCAAAGAAATAAAAAAGGCTGCTCTTTTGAAGTCAGCCTTACAATTTTTTAATTTACAATTAGCAAACATTGTTTTAATTCGGGTTTTTCGATAATGAAGTTTAATAACCACTCTCGCAATTGTTCCATTTCGTGGGGCAACAATGTTTTTATTGCTTTTTCTAACTCTTTGCAAAATAATGTAACATCAAAACTTACTCTTTCTAATACAGATTTCGTATAATCAAACATAACTTTAGACATAATTTAGAATAGTTTAATGGTTAGAAATGATAATTAAGTCTTGTAAAAATATACAATTATTTTTGGCATCCACAAAAATTAACAACGAATTATGATGCGGATTTTTATTGTAAAAATAGCATTATTAAAAACTAGAATTTATCCTTTTTTTGCCCGAAACATTTCTCTTTTTCCTGGCGCTCCTTGATGTTTTTCGACAATAAATCCTGCCGCAATCATATTCCTTTTGATTATTCCACGAGCAGCATAAGTAACCAAAACACCATTCGATTTCAAAGCATTAAACATTTTTTTGAAAATTTCAGCACTCCATAATTCTGGTTGAACATCGTAACCAAAAGCATCAAAATAAATCAGGTCGAATTTTTCAAAATCATCAATATCCGAAAAAAATTGCTTTCGTTTGGTAAACACAAAATCCTCGCTCAAGTGAGTTGGCTCTTCCCATTGGCATTGATGCAAATCATCGAAAATAGGCCTTTCTTTTTCAGCATTCAATTCTGAAACATAATTCATCTTTGCTGCTTCTTCTGGCAAAATAGGGTAGGCTTCGACACCGACATAATTAATTTTTTGATTGAATTTAGGATATTCCAAAAAAGTGATAAAAGCATTCAAACCGGTTCCAAATCCAATTTCCAAAATTGAAACCGACTTGTTTTCGAACAGCGATAACCCTTTATTTATGAAAACGTGTTGTGCTTCCTGAATGGCACCAAATCGTGAATGATAACACTCGTCCCATTCTTCAATGTGAATGGTTGTTGAGCCATCGCGAGTTTGAATGATATTTCTTTTCAAAATTTACTATATATTTTGTGTTGAATTTGAATTTTCAAAGCCAAATTTAGTCAAATCTCATTTAGATTCTTCAATACAATTTCGAATTAATCAATAATTCTATAAATTCATTGCCCTATTTTTTGATTTTTTTTCTAAGTAATAGTTTTTAAATAAAGTGTCCAAATTTTGGCGATGTTATTTTGCAATTTTTCAAGGCAAAAAATCTTTGAATAGTTGGGCTATTGAAATATTTTTTAACGCAGAAAAAGTGTGAAAGAACAAGACAAAATGGACGAATTATTTGAAAACTATTACTAAATAAATAAATCTCAATTAATGGTCAGAAATAATGTTTATTTGACAGGGATTTTGATGTTTTTTATTTAATTTTGCAAAACATCAATTTTATAAAATCCTTTATATTTATTAAAATATTTTTAAATAGAAATACAAATTATGAGTGCTATCCAAACCAATACAATAGAAATAATAAAAGCCCAAACGTCAAAAATAAAAGCGGTTGATTTTGATAATTTGCATTTTGGCGAAGTTTTTACCGATCATTTATTTGAATGTGATTTCAAAAATGGCGAATGGCAAAAACCAATTATCAAACCATATACTCCATTATTATTAGATCCATCAGCCAAAGTTTTTCACTACGGACAAGCTATTTTTGAAGGAATGAAAGCCTACAAAGATGATAACGATGCTATTTGGCTATTCAGACCAGATGAAAACTACCACCGTTTTAATCATTCAGCTACAAGAATGGCGATGCCTGAAGTTCCAGAAGAAATTTTTATGGAAGGTTTACAACAGTTATTGAAATTAGACGAAGCTTGGATTCAAAAAGGCAAAGGAAACACAATGTATATCCGACCTTTTATGATTGCTACTGGGGCAGGAGTAATTGCCAATCCATCAGACGAGTACAAATTTATGATACTTTTATCGCCTGCAAAAGCTTATTATTCAGGAGAAGTTAAAGTTTTGATTGCAGAGCATTTTAGTAGAGCTGCCAATGGAGGAATCGGAGCTGCAAAAGCGGCAGGAAATTATGCTGCACAGTTTTATCCAACCAATTTAGCCAACAAAGCTGGTTTTCAACAAGTAATTTGGACCGATGATGCCACGCACACCAAACTGGAGGAAGCTGGAACGATGAATGTTTTTTTCAGAATTAACGATACTTTATTTACTGCACCTACAAGCGAAAGAATTTTAGATGGTGTTACTAGAAAAAGCCTTATTGACTTGGCAAAACGTGAAGGAATAAATGTAGAAGTTCGTCCTGTTCTGGTTTCTGAATTAGTGGAAGCAGCCAAAAACGGCAGCTTGAAAGAAATTTTTGGTGCAGGAACCGCAGCAGTTGTTAACCCAATTGTTGGATTTTCGTATCAAGATGTGTATTATGAATTGCCAAAAATTGAAAATTCATACGCAATTCAATTGAAAGACAAATTGACAAACATTCAGCACAAACTAGCCGAAGATACTTTTGGGTGGACTGTGAGGGTTTAGATTTTAGATTTTAGATTTTAGATTTTAGATTTTAGATTTTAGATTTTAGATTTTAGATTTTAGATTTTAGATTTTAGATTTTAGATTTTAGATTTTTACTATTGAAATTGATATTGAAATTGATATTGAAATTGATATTGAAATTGATATTGAAATTGATATTGAAATTGAAATTGAAATTGATATTGATATTGATATTTGTAATATAGAAAGCAGAAACAAAACAGCAGTTTAAAGATGATTGATTTCATTTTTAAACTGCTTTTTTTTTTTTAAATCTGCTATTTTTTTTTATCTGCTCCCGAAGCTTCGGGACTGTAAACTGCAAACTTCTTTATCTGCCAACTGCAACCTGTAAACTGCAACCTTTTTTATCTGCCAACTGCAATCTGCTACCCTCCTCCAAGTATTTTAGAAAAATCAGGCTTAAAATAATTGGGACCTTTCATTACTTTTCCATCTTCGCGATAAATGGGTTTTCCGTCTTCTCCCAATTTGCTCATATTAGAACGTTGAATTTCGTCGAAAACTTCCTCAATTTTGTGTTGCAATCCGTGTTCTATTATGGTTCCGCAAAGAATGTACATCATATCGCCCAAAGCATCGGCAATTTCAATTAAATCATTATTCTGGACTGCTTCAAGGTATTCCTCGTTTTCTTCTTTCATCAAACTGTAACGAAGTATGTTTTTAGATTCGCCCAAATCGGCTCTTGGAATTTCACTATGACCAATTTTGAAAGCCGTATGAAAGGCCTTGACTGCGTTGATTTGTTTTTGCATAATTTTTTTGAATAAATGAGTTGCCAAATTAATAACTTTTAGTAAACAAAACATTAAATTTGCCCAAAAAAAAATTATGTTTAGTCAGGGTCAAATGGTTTTTGCGGGTTTTTTTGTTATTCTATTTATCATTGCAATGATTTATGCTTATAGAAAAGATGCCAAATTGCACCGAATATTCTACAGAGGAAATTTCAAAATCTTGATTGGGTTTGCCCTTTTTATTGTGCTTTTGTTTGTGATAAAAATATTTTTTAAACGTTAGTTTTGAGTTTAATAAATTGAAATAGATTCAGATTAAATATTGAAATTATTTCTAACCTATTTATTACATAAATTCCGGTTTTTACAGTTTTTTTCTATTGATTTGAATCTAAAATTTTACAAGTTTGTAACTTTGAGACTTTAGAACTTTAGCTTATATTTGCACCCTCATTTAAAGATATTTACTATTATGTTCGATAATTTAAGCGATAAATTAGACAAAGCCTTTCACATCCTCAAAGGTCACGGAAAAATAACCGAAATTAACGTAGCCGAAACCCTAAAAGAAGTGCGTCGTGCCTTATTAGATGCCGATGTTAACTTTAAAATTGCCAAAGATTTTACCACCAAAGTAAAAGAAAAAGCTATTGGTCAAAACGTATTAACAACGCTTCAACCGGGACAATTATTGGTAAAATTAGTCAAAGACGAACTTACTGAATTGATGGGGGGCGATGTTGCAGGAATCAATCTTTCTGGAAATCCAACTGTTATTTTAATGTCGGGATTGCAAGGTTCTGGTAAAACAACTTTTTCAGGAAAATTGGCCAATTATTTGAAAACCAAAAAAGGAAAAAAACCACTTTTGGTTGCCTGTGATATTTATCGTCCTGCAGCTATAAAACAATTGCACGTAGTTGGAGAGTCAATAGGGGTAGATGTTTATTCAGAACCCGACAATACTAATCCTGTAATTATTGCACAGAATGCGATAAGTTTTGCAAAACATCAAGGTCTAAATGTGGTAATCATAGATACCGCTGGTCGTTTGGCTGTCGATGAAGCGATGATGACCGAAATTTCCAATGTTCACAAAGCCATCAAGCCACAGGAAACCTTGTTTGTTGTGGATTCCATGACTGGGCAAGATGCTGTAAATACTGCCAAAGCGTTCAATGATATTTTGAATTTTGATGGTGTAGTTTTAACCAAATTAGACGGTGATACTCGTGGTGGAGCAGCAATTTCGATTAAAACTGTGGTCAACAAACCCATTAAATTTGTTGGAACTGGCGAAAAAATGGATGCCATTGATGTGTTCTATCCCGAACGTATGGCAGAACGTATCCTCGGAATGGGTGATGTGGTGTCTTTGGTAGAAAAAGCACAAGAACATTATGATGAAGAAGAAGCTAGAAAAATTCAAAAGAAAATTGCCAAAAACGAATTTGGTTTTGACGATTTCCTTTCCCAAATTCAGCAAGTGAAGAAAATGGGAAATATGAAAGACTTGGTCGGTATGATTCCTGGAGCTTCAAAAGCGATGAAAGATGTCGAAATTGAAGACGATGCTTTCAAACATATTGAGGCCATTATCCATTCGATGACACCCAAAGAAAGAACAAAACCTACTATAATAGATGTCAAACGAAAAACAAGAATTGCGAAAGGATCAGGTACTAAAATTGAACAAGTAAATCAATTGATGAAACAGTTTGAACAAATGAGCAAAATGATGAAAATGATGCAAGGCCCTGGTGGCAAAAACTTGATGAAAATGATGGGGAATATGAAAGGAATACCAGGTGGAATGCAGGGGATGAGATAGATTTTAGATTTTAGATTTTAGATTTTAGATTTTAGATTTATGCCAATCCCTAACTTTCAATTCGATTAACGTATCGGCTACTGACCTATATTTTAAAAAGTGTTTTATGCAATTCCCTACAAGGCTAATTTGAAATTAACTGTAAATGGTGGTGAAACCGAAACGGTACTTTTTCCTTCTTCCGATGCTTATTGTTATCAATCGGGTAATCCAACAAATTTTCCAATAATTAAATCATTGAACTCAGGAAATAATTCACTTAAATTCGAGAATGGAGTTATTGATAAAATAGAAATTATATCAGTAAGTGAAGCATTGTTGAGTACCGAAAATGAAGGTTTTTTAAATAAAAATGATGCCTTTTTAGAAAAAAACATTACTTTCTTCTAATGAAACACTGAGATTAATTATCGATGAAAAAATTGAATATCAAAATGCCGAAGTTTCTATTTATGATATTTCTGGAGCATTACTCAGTAAAAAGAATTTTGCAACTGGCGACATCAATTTAGAGACTAATAATTTGGGAAAAGGTGTGAAAATTGTTACAGCCAGAATTGGATACTATATTTTTGTAGATAAAATAGTAATTCAATAACCCAAAATTCTCAAACCAAATATTTGGGTATTTTAATCTAAAAAATTTGTTTATTTTTGATAAACATAAAAGTATATTTTCATTAATACAAACAATTTTATCATGAAATTAAAATTAAAATTAACATCAACATTTCTATTTTTAAGTCTTGGTTTATTAACTCTTGCTCAAGAAAATCTTAGCTATCAAAAACCATCAAAAACCATTTTAGATTTGGTCGATTACCAGAGAGCACCTTCAGTTTCGATGGATACCAAAAAAGAATACATGCTTTTGTCTTATAGAAATACCTATAAAACATTAGACGATTTGAATCAGGAAGAGCTGAGATTGGGTGGTTTACGAATAAATCCTATAACCAATATTTCAAGCACAGTTACTTACATAATCAACCTCAAATTGCGAAAAATACAAGACAAAAACGAAATTCAAGTTAGTGGTTTGCCAGCAAATTCTAAAATAAGCAATGTAATCTGGTCGCCTAATGACAAGAAAATTTTATTTTCAAATACGACTGCCACTGGTGTCGAACTTTGGGTTTTGGATGTAGCATCTGCAAAAGCAACTAAGCTAACGAACGCGACTGTCAATGCAAATTTGGGCAATCCATTCAGCTGGTTTAATGACAGCGAAAACATTTTGGTAAAAATGTTGCCCAAAAATAGAGCAGCATTATTAGACGCCAAAAAAGATTTGCCAACTGGTCCAATTATCTCGAATGCAGATGGTGCAAAATCGCAAAACCGAACCTATCCAGATATGTTGAAAAACAAAAATGATGAAATCAATTTTGAGAATATTATTACTTCTGAATTGTATCAAGTAAACCTCAATGGAACCGCAACTTTATTCAAAAATGCCGCTATGTACGCAGGAGAAAGAATCTCACCAGACGGCAATTATGTGATGTTGACCACCATTCAAAAACCATTTTCTTATATTGTTCCATTGAGTCGATTCCCAATGAAAACAGTTGTCTATGACAAAAATGGTAATGAAATAAAAATTGTAAATGATGTCCCTCTAAATGAAATTATGCCAAAAGGTTTTATGTCAGTTCGCAAAGGAAAAAGAGAAATGAACTGGAGAAGTGATAAACCGGCTACCTTAACTTATGTTGTCGCATTAGACGAAGGCAATCAAGCCAATAAAGTAGATTTTAGAGATGAAGTATTTCTTTGGGACGCACCTTTTAACCAAGAACCAAAATCCTTAGTTAAAACCCCTCAACGCTTTAGTGATATCATCTGGGGGAATGATCAAGTTGCCATTGTTTCTGACGAATGGTATGACACTCGAAATACAAAAACTTACTTGATAAATCCATCTGATTTGACTCAAAAACCAAAAGTGATTACAGATCGAAATTCTCAAGATATTTATTCAGATCCTGGGAATTTTGAAACCAAGAAAAACCAGTATAATAAATATGTTTTGGCTATCGAAAATGACAATGCATACCGCATTGGAGCTGGCTTTACTAAAGATGGACAATTTCCTTTCATTGATGAATTCAATTTGAAAACACTAAAATCAAACCGACTTTATACTTCGCTTTACAAAGACAAAAAAGAAGATTTATTGGAAATAGAAGATTACAAAAAAGGAATTGTTTTAGTTCAGATTCAGTCTAAAAGCGAATATCCAAATTACTATTTTAGAAATATCAAACAAAAAAACAAACTTACACCCATTACTTCATTTCAAAATCCATTTGAAAGTATCAAAAATGTGAGCAAAGAAGTTATTAAATACAAACGAAAAGATGGTGTTGAATTGTCTGGAACTTTGTACTTACCCGAAGGTTATGACAAGGTCAAAAAAGAAAAATTGCCTTTGTTGATTTGGGCTTATCCTTCTGAATTCAAAGACAAAAGCAGTGCGGGTCAAAGCAGTCAAAATCCAAATGAATTTACATTTCCGTATTATGGTTCATTCGTTTATTGGGTAACCAAAGGATATGTGGTTCTTGACGATGCTTCGTTTCCAATTATTGGAGAAGGAACCACCGAACCTAATGACAATTTCATCACACAATTAGTGGACAATGCCGAAGCAGCAATCAATGCTGTTGATGCTTTGGGTTATATCAATAAGAAAAAAGTAGCGGTCGGAGGTCACTCTTATGGTGCCTTTATGACTGCCAATTTGTTGACACATTCCGATCTTTTTACTTGTGGAATAGCCCGAAGTGGCGCTTACAACAGAACCTTGACTCCTTTTGGTTTTCAAAGCGAACAGCGCAATTATTGGGAAGTTCCCGAAGTTTACAACGCAATGTCGCCATTTATGAATGCGGGCAAAATGAAAACACCAATGTTACTAGTTCACGGTGAAGCCGATAACAATCCTGGTACTTTTACCTTGCAAACAGAACGTTATTTTCAAGCTTTAAAAGGATTAGGAGCGCCAGCCAGAATGGTAATTTTACCCAAAGAAGCGCACAGTTATGTAGCAAAAGAAAATATTTTACATTTGCTTTGGGAACAAGATCAATTCTTGGAGAAATATTTAAAAAATTAATTCTAACAATATTGAAAGAAAAAGCCCTGAAATTATATAATTTCAGGGCTTTTTAAGTTATTTGCAAAACATAAATGCGCTTTTCGAACGCTAAATCACAACTTCTCCTTCAAGTACTTTTCAGTAAACGATTTTTTTATTTTTATAATTTATTTCGGATTTCCTATGGCGAGTAATTTTCAATCTCAAAAAAATCTTAAAACAAAGTTTTGTATATTTGATAAAAATTTTAAAATAGCAACAAAAAATAAGATGGTATGCCAGAGATAAGTCGTTTTTATGGAATAATCATTTATATGTTTTTTAATGATCATAATCCGCCACATTTTAAAGTAAAATATAGCGAATTTGAGGCAAATGTTTTAATAGAAAGTGGAAATTTATTAAACGGTGATTTACCTATTAGCAAACTAAAATTAGTTCAGGCTTGGGCAGAAATTCATAAAGAGGAATTGTTAGAAATGTGGAATTCCAAAGAATTTCATAAAGTTGATCCTTTAAAATAAAAAAAATGTTCAAAGTAAAAAAAATAATAGAAGTAAGACCTTATTCCATTGTATGCGAACTAAATAATGGAATTTTAAAAAAATTAGATGTTTTACCTTTGATAGAAAATCACTCCAATTTTATTGGGATTGATCAACTAAAAAACAAGTCAATTTTTGAAAGCGTTGCTATAGGAGAAATGGGTGAGATTTATTGGGAAAATATTATAACTTTTTCAAATAATGAAAAATGGAATTATGATATTTCCCCAGAATTTATTTTTCATAACGGAATTACGATTCAAAATAAATAATTTAAAAG
>Ga0316608_1000853_pt1 | contig 13020 bp, 6 predicted proteins | sample MIS2016152B_MG_FD_207673 | JGI IMG/M metagenome (GOLD analysis project Ga0316608, IMG submission 207673) | Microbial mat bacterial communities from Middle Island sinkhole, Lake Huron, Michigan, United States - MIS.2016.152B | ecosystem: Environmental > Aquatic > Freshwater > Lake > Sediment...
CCCCCACTTGCTTTTCATCCGTCAGGGCAGAATCGAGATTGATAATTTTTCGGGATCCCGATTGCGGAAGGGCTATATTGGGACGTAATGTATAATATTCGTTGTATTGATTAAGGGGAACTATGGTATTTAAACCGTCGTTTCCGCCATGCAATTGAACAAATATCATAACCTGGTCGCCAGGGTTGGCAGCCAAAAGAGCTTGTAAGTTTGAATTGCCTGCCAATAAATTAACCGGGACTCCTCCCAGAACAATCCCTCCGGTACCGGCAAGGGACATATTTCGTATGAATTTTCTGCGATCCATCAGTAAAAATATTAATAAGTTTTAGCTAAAAAAGTTGGAATTCAGGCGATTGAATAATAGCATTAACCAGTAGTTCCAATTTGGTACGAACCACGGAGTCGTTCCCGGAGCTTATATAATTGTTCCATTCGGTTTCCCAGTAAGATGTAGCAAGGTTATCGAGAAAAACACTGTTCAGAAAATAATTGAATCTGTTTTGGTCAATTTCTACAGCAAAAAGGAATTTTGTAAATGTTTCAACAACCACCATAGCATTTGATGGGGCAGAAACGTTCTCCGGCTTTTTTACAAAGGCAACAATATCCAGTTTTACCATTGTATCTTCGGTACCTTGACTTTTACCGGATAAGAGATACTCTGAAAAACGATACCGAAGTGCAAGGTTCATAGGCGTAATCCATAAACGGTTAAAACCGGGGGCCTGGAAGAAGGGATCAAAACCTGCAACATCGAAAGGCTTAAGAAAATCTAATCCCTGCTCTCTAATAAAAGGTAAAATTCCCTTGCCATAAAATCCTTCGTAAAAATTCGCAAGATTTGATTCTAAAGGAGGTTTTACTCCAAAAAACCGCAAGCTTCCATTAACAATTTCAATGGGAGATTTTATTAATGCTCCAATATTATCGTCACTAGTCGGCGCTGTATCCACATCATAAAAATGCTGACTCGATAATAAAGCAATAAGTGTTGTTTTTAAATTGAAATCGCTTTGTTTAAAAGTATTCGCCAATGGAGTAATAATATCAGTTTCTACCTCAGGTGTAATCAGATAATAAACAAAAAAGCGGTACAACTTACGACAAATAGCTTTTGCTGTTTCATCCCGGGCAAAAATCATATTCATCAATTCAACCAGTTCCTGTTTAGCCGCTGCTTCAGTAGCATATCCTCCGTCTAACGCCGATGGAGTAATTGTTGTACCAGAAAAAGCAGTGCTGAATGTTTTGGTAGTTGCATCATGAAGCGTGGCTCTATTCGTTTGAACAACTAATTTTCCGGCAGGAATTCCGGTATCAGCATCAATATTCAAATATGTTTCGTCTACCTTATAGCCTGTAAGTACCTTAGCTGCAGCTTTCACATCAACCTCTGTAAAATGGGTATAATTACCATCACCTATTTGAGGTCCTTTCCCAATAGTATAAAGTTCGAACATTTCGCGCGCAAAGTTTTCGTTGGGACTGCCCGATTCATTTAGCGTGCCATCAATATAGGTTAACATAGCCGAATCGTTGCATATCTTCTGAAAAAGAGTTTTGTAGCTCCCAAAAGCATAATAACGAAATAATTTGTTCTGATAATAAATGGATTCGGATGAAGTAACAATATCAATGTTTACGGGTAAATGTGTGTGCAGAAACCAAACAATCCGTTCGGTAATATTATTACCGCTGGTAATCATGCGATCAACCCACCATGCACTGAAATAGTCAACAAGCTTTTCCTGATCACTATTTGTAGAAGCTACCGAACGGGGAGATAACCAGGTTGCACCGGTTTTAACATCTGTTGGAGGGTTTGGAATGGGTTGTACCTGGAACAAAACGTCCATAGCCTGCGATGCTGTATACCCGGCAAATATTTTAATATCGGCAACTGCTGGTCCAAAAGTTGCCCGCCGTAAAAGGTGAGCTGCTTTTTTCTCTCCCAACACGCCCGACAATGGAGAAATTGATGACATAGTAGAATTATTTATAAAATAATAAAAATAAGCAATTAAAACACGGTTATAATGCTGATAATTAATTTAGAAAGAAGTTAGAATACTAAATTTATAAGTAAGACTATCCCTATAACGTTATAAGTTTTATGATTATTATCATATGAATGCTATTTTTACAATTTAGCAAATAATTATTCTCATTTCTGCTAAGCACAAAAAAATAAGTATATGTAATAATTAGCATCGAAATTTTAAGGAGTAATATTCAAAATTAAAATAAAATTGAATAAATACTCTGAAATATTTGTATTGCAATTTAAAAATCACAACACAATAGATCTTATTTTCTAATGTTATCCTATACTATTTTCACTGCTTTATATTTGGATAGTGACTAAAGAAAATCCTTTAGGCAAGGCAGGTATTAAATAGCCTGTTAGCCGTTTTTATGACTGAAGGCAGGTAATTTAATGGATATGTAGCTTAACAGCAAGACAATACCAATCGTGGCGCATACTGCCATTACAAATGTCATAGGCTGGGTTGTTCCATTATGAAAACGACTAACGAGACCAGAAGCCGCTGCTCCGGCTAACATTTGGATACTACCCAACAACGCAGAGGCACTGCCTGCATTCTTCGAAAACGCTTCCATTGCTAAGGAAGTTGTATTGGGGTTTAAAAAGCCCAGACAAAATAAATAGGAAAATACCAGAAGAAAAACAACGAAAAAACCGGCAATATGCAGAATACTTGCTAAAGCCAAGAGTACTCCAACTGCAAATAAGGCAACTATCATTATTCGAACTACCTTTAAGCTGCCATATATTTGCAGAAAATGCCGGTTTACCTGACTTCCTGAAATTAATCCAATGGCATTGGCGGCAAATATCCAACCAAAATGCTGTGGCGAAAGGCCAAACAAATTCATAAACACAAATGGGGCTCCTGAAATATAAGCAAACAACCCGGCTGAAGCAGCTCCACCGCCAATTGCATAAGGTAAAAAGGAAGGTTCTTTTACTACAGCAGCATATTTTGAAACGATGCTGGTTAATCGAAGTGAAATAGTAGGATCGGCACCTTTACTTTCGGGAAGGAATTTAAAAACGGCATAAGCCATCAAAATTGCAATTACAGCTAGGATTAGGAAAATATAGCGCCAACCAAGCGCAGCAGTGACGATTCCTCCTATTGTGGGAGCAATAATTGGAGCTACTCCCATTACCAGCATCAGCATTGAAAATACTTTGGCTGATTCGTTCACTGGAAATAAATCTCGAACCACCGCTCTCCCTGCCACCATGCCAACACATCCTCCCAGGGCAAGCATTAATCGCAAACCTATTAAACCATAAATATTTGGAGAGAAAGCACAGCCAATAGCAGCGATTATATAAATCATCAATCCTATTAAAAGCGGATTTTTACGCCCAAAACGATCAATTAAAGGTCCATAGATTAACTGACCCACTGAAATTCCAATAAAGTAACTAGTGAGCGACAAGGCTACATGGGATATGTCGGTATTTAAATCGGCAGCAATAGCCGGAAACCCCGGTAAGTACATATCGATGGAAAAGGGCCCCATAGCAGATAATCCACCTAAAATTAATATGATTTTATTTTTCTGTTTTTGATTCATTTCTCTACTGCTCCTTTCACAATAATTCCTTTCCCAAACAATTCAATCATATTTCAGACCAACTTTATTTGGAAAGTTGGAATTAACACAAACTTAATTTTTTCATTGAGGGGCCAAAAATACATAATTTTTGCTCAAAAGTATTTACTCAATAAAGATTTGAGTCGGAGAACCATTTTGGACAACCCATCACTAGGGCCTGAAAATATAAATCCATGGCTAACTTTCGATCTGCTTTTTATTTTACTTTTGGCAAATATAAAAAAGGTTTTTATTGTTTATAATTATGTTAATCGATTAGCAAACTGGGCTAAAATAAGAACATGGATCTCAATTATCATCAATTACATTCTTCCATTTTCAAATACCATTTTGACTCATTATTCAATTATGGGATTAAAATATGTGGAGATGAAGAATTGGTTAAAGATTGTATTCAGGAGTTGTTTTTCAGGATGTGGAAGAATAATATCGATTTTTCGACTGTAACCTATCTTAAAGCCTACCTTTTTAAAGGCTTACGCAGGCAAATTCTGAATTCACTGGAACTTAAGTATAACCGGTTGGATAGAACAGAAGTTGAAGATTATATTAGTTTAGAATTCTCTCCCGAAGACTATTTTATAAAAAATCAGGATGAAGAAGAATTACGCTCACAAATTTTGCATGCTTTAAACAATCTCCCTCCTAAACAGCGAGAAGCAATTTATCTCCGATATTTTGAAGAGTTGGAATACGATGAAATAGCCGAAATAATGCATATAAATTACCAATCGGTAAAAAATAATGTGCACCGGGGGCTGGATACATTAAGAGATTCTTTGTCAATAATTCTTTTTTTACAGCTATTTTGGATTTTTTTCAATAAAAATTAAAATAACTGAGTTTGGGTGAGTACGGATTTAAACAATCCTTGTCTTTATGTTCAGATAGCATAAAATCTTTACATGAATACAAAAAATTACCTACTGGATGAATTTATTTTAAATGAGTCATTTCAGCGCTTTGTGCTCAACAAGAGTGCTGAGGATGTTGTTTATTGGGAATCATGGATCGCCAATAATCCTGATTCATCTGAAACGGTTACTAACGCTCATGAAATTATCACATTTATAGCGTCCCGAAAAGTACTTCCCAAAAATCAACTAATCAGTGAACAGGTATATGAACGTTTACAAAGACAGATTCATGCCGAAATGGCTTATGCCACCAAGCAATCGCGTAAAATTAATATACATTATTATTGGTATGCAGCCTCCATCATCATTTTAATTGGTTTAGCATTTTTCTATAAGCATTATTTTCCTTCTCAATCTGAACTCTCGGGGCAATATTTAGAGGTAACTGTTCTCAAAGGACAACGCAGCCAATTATTATTACCAGATGGAACCCAGGTGTGGCTTAATTCCGGTTCCATTTTTAAATACCCTGTTAACTTTCTGAAGCAAGGGCGCAATGTTTATATAGAAGGGGAAGCATTTTTTAATGTAACACATAAAAAAAACAACCTTCCTTTTATTGTTCACCTAAAAGAAAAGCTTTCTATAAAAGTGTTGGGTACTGAATTCAATGTAAAATCGTATGCTGAAGATAAAATTATCGAAACTACCCTTGTGAAAGGTCAAATCAAATTGATAAAGGAAGATGCAAGTAATAAAATAATCAGTGAACTTAATATAAAACCCAATGAAAAAGCTATCTATCAAAAAAGGAATAAACAAATCATCATTACATCTTTAATATCAGTTAAAGAGGATAAAATACGAAGTACTCATTCTGCTAATATTGAAGCATCAAAAGCTGATATTAAAGAAATTGATGATGTAGAAATAATCACCTCCTGGAAAAATGAAGAATTGGTTTTTCAAGATGAAACTTTTGAAGATATAGGAGTAAAAATGGAGCGGTGGTTTGGACTCAAAATAACCATTACTGATGAGAACCTTAAAAAAGAGCGTTTTACAGGTAAGTTTGCTAACAAAGAAACTATTTATCAGATTCTTGATATTTTCAATCGGTCTGAACCTATTCAATACAATTCAAAAAATAAGGAAATAATTATTTCAAAAAAGAGTAAAAAACATTAAAACCCGCTGCCTATGATATAAATTCCAGTAAATAAAAACGGGTAATGCTGTAACACTACCCGTTAAAAATGTTTGAAAGTTAACTACATGTTGCGGTTTCATTCGACCGAAAGAGCAACATAATTTATAAACTATCTAATACAAAACTATGAAAAAATTCAAGTGGTGGGTGCCAAACTATGCCCCAAATTTTATAAAAATGTTGAGAATTATGAAACTAACTACCTTCTTAATATTTATTGGTGTTTTAAGTGTTTTTGCGGAAGGAATTTATTCGCAGGAAGCAAAAATTTCGGTGGACATTCGTAATGGTTCATTAGTTGATTTGTTTAATGCCATTGAAAAAAATACTGAATTCAAGATTTTCTATAAATCAAGCCTAATTAACGAATCACAAAAAATTACCCTGGAAGCAAATCAAAAACCTGTTTCCGACTTGCTTAATATTGCCCTCACAGGGAAAAACCTATCATTTGACCTGGTAGATAAAGTGATTGTAATTACTCCAACTGAAATGGTACTTCAACAACAAAAAATAACCGGAACAGTTACCGATGCTTCTAATGGTGAGCCATTGCCGGGAGTAAACATTACAATTCAGGGTACTACTGTTGGTACTGTTTCGGATATAAATGGAAAATATTCTGTTGATGTAGCCGATGTAAATGCTATTCTTGTGTTTTCATTTGTTGGGTATATTTCTGAGAATATTTCTGTTAACGGTAAGTCAGCGATCAATGTCAGCATGGTAGCCGATATTAAATCGCTCGAAGAAGTAGTGGTAATTGGTTACGGATCGCGCTCTAAAAGAGATGTAACAACGGCTATTTCGACTGTTTCATCCGATAAAATTGCAAAAGTAGTCCCATCATCTCCTGAATTGCTTATGCAAGGGCAAATGTCGGGTGTTCAAATTATTGGAAACCAAGGCAATCCAAATGCACGACCCACAGTTCGCATCCGGGGAACTAATACGTTTGGAATTGCCGATCCGTTATATGTGGTGGATGGAATTCCTATTAAAGAATACGGAGCAGGAATCGAAGGCGCAAGAGATCAATATTCTCGCGGTGGAATAAACATTATGGCAATGATTGACCCTAGCGATATCGAGTCTATTTCTGTATTGAAAGACGCTTCCTCGGCGGCTATTTATGGGGTTAGGGCATCGAATGGGGTTGTTTTAATCACAACTAAAAAAGGCAAAAAGGAAAAAGCAACGGTTAATTACTCCCAAAGGTTTGGTTTTCAAAATTTAAATAAGAAAATTGATTTATTAAATACGCAACAATATGTCGATTTTAATAATGCGCTATACGCTTCCGACCCAACATCTGATGGTTCAAGAAGTCCGCTAAATGATGTTTTCAAGCCAACCGATCCTAATTATTTGGGCAATTTACCAACTTACGATTGGCAGGATGCTGTAAAAAACAAAAATGCACTTACTCAGGATTATTCGGTAAATGTTTCTGGAGGAACTGAAAAGGCAGATTATTATATGTCTTTTGGATACTCTGATCAGGAAGGGGTATATATCGATAATAATATGAAGCGTTACAATGGTTCTATTAAGCTAAACATGAATATCAACAAATACCTTCGGGTAGGTATTAACTACAGGTTAAGCACTGCTAAAGGAAGGGACATGTCCTGGTACATAGGCTCGCTTATTAAAACTGCAATGACCCCTGTTTGTCAGCCTATATATGATCCCAATGGAATAAATGGGTTTGCAAAGGTTGTTAATGGCTACGATGATAAAGGTATCTGGAATAATAACGTATTGTATGGAAGCATGACCCGTTATAACATGCCGGGGCTCTTTTCACAATTAAATGGAGATAATACATCCCTGCGAAATATGGGGAATGCCTATATTGAATTAGAGCCAATTCAGGGTTTAAAACTTAGGGGCACCCTTAATGCTGACGCATTTGATAATACAATTAAAGGTGGGGCACAGTATATTTCTAATTATTTTAAGTATGATGGAGGAGATCCAAAAGCCAGAGCAGGAGAGGGGTCAGTAGGTGATTATGGCGTAAGGAGTACTAAAAACTTTAATATGATTGGTGAGTTTACTGCAAACTACATTAAATCGTTTGGCGAACATAACATCGATATACTTTTTAATGCCATGGCTCAAAACTTTGTTGTTGATTACATGGATGTAGGAACCGATTATGTTTCCAGCGCAAATCCCGATTTAATTAATCTTGGTGGTGAAAATAAATATACTCGTGCCGGAGGATTCAGACAACCTGGTGCTTTGCAGGGTTTTTTATTCAGAGGCGGGTATAACTATGCCAATAAATATTATTTCGATGCTACAGTGCGTCGCGACGGAAGTGCCCGTTTTGCACCGGAAAACCGTTGGGGTACTTTTCCAGCCGTTTCTGCCGCATGGCGACTTAGCGAAGAATCTTTTATGGAAAACCTTACATGGCTTAGCGATCTGAAGTTCCGAGCCGGTTGGGGGCAGCTAGGGAATCAGGAAGTAACTGACCTGGCTTACCTATCAACTATTAATACTGCTCCAACCTATGCCTGGGGAAATAACCCGACTCCAAGAACCGATAAACCTGGTACCATTGGGTTAGGATATACCAGTGCTGCTGCAGCTGTTTACGGAATGGCTAACCGCGATTTGCAATGGGAAAAGACCTCCACAATGAATATTGGTTTTGATGCTACCCTGTTTACTGGTCTAAACCTTTCTTTTGAGTATTATGATAAATATACAGATGGTATATTGCAAAAAGTATCGCTCCCACCATCAACGGGAGTAATAAATATGCCTGATGGTAATGTGGCAAAAGTTAGAAACAATGGTATTGAATTAAATGTAAATTATAGCCATAGCATTGGTGAGCTAAATTTTTCTTTAGGGGGTAACTTTACAACGGTTCGCAATCGGGTGGAAAAACTCTATGGTGGTATTCCAATGTGGAACATAGAAGAAGGTCAGTCATTGTTTTACATCCGTGGCTATAAAGTTGATGGAATGTTTCAATCGGATGAAGAGGCTCAGGAATGGATGAAGAATTATCAGGACGTAACATACCAATCGGCAAAAGTAAAAGGGGGTGATTTCTACTTTAGGGACATGCGGGGAGCTCCAAAACCTGAAGACATTGAAAAGGGCGTAAATAAATATTATTCCCCAATGGCTGATTCAATTGTTGATAGCTATGACCAGGTTTATTTAGGTAAATCAATTCCTGGTTTTTATTATGGGTTTAATATAAACGCAGACTATAAGGGGATTGACTTTACCGCTCAATTCACGGGAGTTGGCGATGTTCAGAAGGTAAATAATGTGAAATCAACTTTTGGCATGCCCTATGGTGAAGCAATGAACCATACCTCCGTAGTATTAAATGCATGGACACCTGATAATAAAACAAATGTACCACGAATGGTATGGCAAGACCCTGCCGGCAACTCCCGTTTTTCGGATTATATGGTAGAAAATGCTGGATATCTGAGATTGGCAAATATTCAACTTGGTTATACTTTACCCGAAGCTGTCTATGCCGGTACCAATAATATCCTGCGGAATGCCCGATTTTATGTGGGTTGCTCCAACCTCTTTACAATTACCAATTTCAAAGGGCTAGATCCTGAAGATGAATATAATCCGGCTCCTTTGATTTTATATACCGGACTCAACATAAAATTCTGATTGTTAACATTTAAATTACTGATTATGTTTACATATATAAAAAAGATTACCCTCCTATTATTGCTGGGAACTATTATATTACAATCGTGCGAGAAAGTGTTGGATGTTCCTCTGACTACTGAGTTGGAATCAACATATTTTGAGAATGAAAATCGTGTTCAGCGAGGAATTGGAGGTATATATGCCTCGATCCAGAACCTATACGGTGCAAACCTCGGGAGTCAGGTGAGCGCGAATGGCGAAACCTTACACCCTGCCTGGTTACTTCAGGGCGACGATTTAACAACCAGTGGCACTAGCAATGGAGCCTTTGAAGCATTTTCCGGTTTATCACCTTCCAATAGCAGGATTGGGGAAATTTGGGAAAAACTATATTTCATTAATAACCGTGCTAATTTTATGCTCGAAAAATTGGAAGATCCTGCTGTTATTAAAGTAATTCAAACACCAGGTCTTAAAGATAATAACCGCGGTGAGGCTCTGTTTCTTCGCGCTTGGGCTAAATATCGCCTTTGGGATATGTTCCGGAAAGCACCCTTGCTGAATGAAAGAATTGTTTCTATTGACAAAGCTACACTTAGCCCCACCAAAAATTTCGAATTATTGGATGCGGCGATAGCTGATTTAACTGAAGCGACATCTTTGTTACCCGATTCCTGGAACCAACAGAATAAAGGCAGGGTATTTAAAAACAGTGCATTTGGTTTATTAGTTAAATGCTATGTACTAAGAGCATGTTATGCTCAGCAATATGGAGGAAACCAAGCTGATGATTATGCCAAAGCAATTACCGCTTTTCAAAAAATAAGCGCAGAAAGTACAATTGATGGTGTTTCGTTTGGCGATAACTTTGATTACCGCAAAGAAAATAATTCGGAATCGTTGTTTGAATATCAGGCAAGCTGGGCGCAAAAACAAGATAATGCATGGCTCGACAATAATTTTGGAGGAGAATCTGGTGGAATGGGTGTTATGTATCATCAATTTGACAATCATTGGGGAAACTATGGTTGCGGCGGCGGTGTTATTGGGCCTTCACCCAAGTTAATTGCAAAGTTTGATTCTGGCGATCCGCGACGGGATGAGACATTTAAACTTGCAGAAAATGTAGATAATGTTAGTTGGAGCCTTTGGTGGTTAGGTTCAAAATGGGCCTTCTTTCAAGGGAATCAGTTTATAAAGTATATCAATGGAGAGCGAGGCAATGCTTACGAAACTACCTGGCAGTTACAATCGGGTAATAACCCCCGCCTCCTTCGTTTAGCCGATGTTAAGCTAGCAGTGGCCGAAGCGTATCTAAAAACGGGAGACATAACGAATGCAACAAAACAGGTGAATGATATCCGTAAACGTGCCAGATTTTCAACCCCCGATGGCATTGAATCAGCAGCTCCTGCTAATTATGGATCGGTAACAATCGAAAATATAATGGATGAGCGCTTGTTCGAGCTGGCTGGTGAAGAAGATTTTCGTTGGAGCGATCTTAAAAGGTGGCATGCAGCTGGGTATATTAACCTTGCAAACTGGACTGCGAACGATTTTGGGTATCCTTTTGATGCTAATCTTTTTGAGTTCGATGCTTCCAAGCATGTCCTATTTCCTATCCCAACATTGGAAATTGACAGCAACCCATTAATGAAAGCGGATGGGAATAACCCGGGGTATAATTAATTTTTTGCTTAGGGAGGTTGTTAACTAAAGCTTGGTACAATTTTAACTGGCGTATTTTCATAAGCATATTTTGCTTAATAATGCCTCAGCCTGCTCTATAACAAAGCGTTTTTTAAGCAACTTCCCTTTTGTAAAATTGGGATCAGGCTTCGATAACACTCATCCAGATCATTAAAAGTCAGTTGATTGTCACATTGAACAGAATCGAAATACGATAATTAACTGACTTTTTAAACAGGCTCATCTATAATTTTATATTGAATTTTAAAATGAAAATATTCAAAATAAAATACATTTCAATAGTTATACTTTTATGTATCAGTAGACAAAATTGCATTAATACCATGGAAATATTTAATTCTTGATATAATCTCTTTCTGGAAAAAAAATAACGAAGCTTTATTTAAAAGTCCTATGTCAAATCTTACCAAAGTAACAATTGGATTTTATGCCGGAAAAGTTGCGCTCCACCGAGAATTGTAGCTATTCTAATTGGATTAATAGGATAAGAATAGAATAAAACTGGCTATAATATTTCTAAAACACAAAATACTATGAAAAAGATCTTGCATTTTTTACAAATAGGATTTCTATTACTGGTGTTTCCAGCTATTTCCAGTGCTCAAAAATGGCAGGCAATTCCTTTGGTTTCTAATGCAATACAACAGGCTGGATTTACAGGAGGTGAAGGTTGCCAGGTTATTCAGTCGCTGGAAATAGATCATACAGACGGTTCATTTCTCCTTATGGGAACTGATGTTGGCGGGATTTACCGCAGCATTGATGGTGGTAAAAATTGGGCTCCATGCAATATTGGTTATTCTCCCCGGGGAAACGCAGGTTTTGCTATCGATCCGAATAATAATAAAAGGGCCCTAGCGGTTGGTGGTAATAGCATAAGCAACAATAGTCATGGTTTGTATTTGACAATTGATCAGGGTGCAAGCTGGAAACATGTTTTACCTGAAAGCAACTATCATGGTTACCGGAGTTTTTCCGATAAGGTGGAATTTGTCAAAGGAAGTTTTGATCAGAATCTTGGTTACTCTACAAAAGCATACTGGGCTAATCCAGCCGGAGGCATATTTCGATCAGACAATGGCGGATTAAACTGGAGCAAAGTTAACACCACTTATGGAAATTGTTTGTTAAAAGTACATCCCGAAAAAGGGGATGTTTATATTGCCAGCAAAGATGGTTTTTTTAAAAGCACTGATGGAGGACAAACTTTTACCAAGAAACTGACAGAAAATATAACCGATATGGACGTTATAGTTACCCGTGCAGATGAGGTTTACCTTACAACGGCAAATAAGTTGCTTAAGTCGACTGATGGTGGAGAAACATTTAACCAGGTTATAACCTCAACACTCCCAACTAATATAGTATCTGTAAATGTCAGTCCCGCCGATCCGAATTTTATGGTGTTGTGTTATAAAGAAAACGATTGGGGGGGGCCAATTTATTATTCTCACAATGGAGGTTTAAATTGGGATCTGTCAACACGAAACAATAATAATGCATTTATGCCTTATAATACCAGGTTTCAGAAATTTACCTGGCACCCAACTGATAAGCAAAAAGTTTGGGCTCTTGGTGGTGATTGGATTTCGGGTAGTACAGACGGGGGCGTTAATTTTTCATGGGATTCCAATGGATATAATGGAATTTTGGTTGGAGGTCATATTAATTTCAATATCCAAAATCCCGATTTATTGTTTATTGCTTCCCAGGATTATAACGGAGGTTTTACTGCCGATAATGGAAAGACATGGTTGTATTGTAATGCAAGCAACCTTGGATGGGGAGGATTTACCTATGGAGCCTATGCAGCCAGCGAAAAGATTTTGGTCACCCAAAATTCTCCGGGATGGGACCAGGACGGAAAATTAACTATCAGTCGCGATGGCGGAAAAATTTTTACAGAATCATCACTGATATGCACTGGTCTAGATGTTG
>Ga0316608_1000855_pt1 | contig 13014 bp, 9 predicted proteins | sample MIS2016152B_MG_FD_207673 | JGI IMG/M metagenome (GOLD analysis project Ga0316608, IMG submission 207673) | Microbial mat bacterial communities from Middle Island sinkhole, Lake Huron, Michigan, United States - MIS.2016.152B | ecosystem: Environmental > Aquatic > Freshwater > Lake > Sediment...
TTATATGAAACTTTTTTATACGAAAATATAATTAAAAATATTAAAATATTGTTACTTTATGTTAATTTTATTTGGCTAACTCAATTTTTCCATCTTATTTTTACTTTAGGGACGCACACTAATTAGCGATTTTTTTATCTGAGTAATTTTTAGGAGTATCATGGTTTATTTCTCCATCTAAATCTTTGAGTTCAATTGATATTTTCTTATCTAATTGCCTTTTGTATTCATTATTAAGCTGTTCAATTTTTTCAATGTATTTATCTTCATATTTTAATTGATTTAAAATATTGGCACTTTTTTCAATGATTTCAATTGCTTTATATGCTTCTCTTTTCCCCTTTTTAACAATTTCTTCATCCCATTTTATTTTATTTTTCTTAATAAATTCATCTTTTAAGAGTTCTTTTTTGTTCTTTATGTTACTATTATTTTCTTTTCTGTCATATAGAACTTTTATTGCATATCCATTTAAAAATAAATTTAATACTAATAAAATAAGTGATACAACTATGTTAAAATTTAATTCTTTAATATTAATTCCTAATCTTAACCAGCTCCAATTTGCATCACATAATAGGTAAACTCCAATTAAAAAATAAAAAAAAATAGCAATAATCAATGGCAACCATCTTCTTTTTGTCCACTTTTTTAATTCTTTTTCAACATAATTACTAAGTTGAGTTTCAATATTTAGATTTTCTTCAGAATTAATTGATTTATTTTTCATTTTAAAAGTATGAAAATAATAATTTATAAAAATTAATTATAGCTATTAAAAGCACTAAAAATATTTACAATTCAATTATCAGATAACTATTTAGATAATTTTTTTGCAATTAAATTTGTCAGATTTAAACTCATGGTATAAATAAAATATGCATCTTCTTTGTTTGCAATTGGTTTTGGAATATACTCACCCTTATCATTTTTTTCGTGTATAAATGAAGAAATATATGAATAAATATTTCTAATTGAAGTAAATAATTCAGAAAAACCTTCGTCTGTTAAATTTACATCTTTAAACAAATTTCTTAATTGCTCTCGAACTTTATTTTCTTCTTGATTTTTATAATTAAATTTAAAATGCTCGAATACCTCTCTTGAGTTTTTTATTGCCTCGTACCATTCTCCTTGTTTTATATAATTTTCTGTCCTTAACAAACTTTCATAAGCTCTTTCAATAGGTGTTTTCCATTCATCAATCTGTATATTTTCGTTTTTAGGCATATTTAATTCTAATAATAAATATTTTCCTATTCCCAAATATTCAGTAAATTCAGCAATCCAATTACTTGCAGGTATTATGAATGTATTTGACATAGTTTTTAGTTCACAATTCAAGCCCGAAGTTGGTTTTTCATAATTATCCTGTTTTACTGTTGTTTGATAAAAACTTAATTCCATCCTGAAATGAACATCTTTTTTTGGGTCTTTTTGCCTTAATTCTTCAATATAATCTATTGACTTTTGAGTTAATAAAGCACTAAAGTAAAAATAATTATTTTCCTGATTGTTAGATTTATCTTCTTTATAATTTGTAAGTTGTAAATAATTATTTGTTTGATTGGAATTTCTTTGTTTTTCTGAAATCAATTGAATTTCAGCTATTTTTTTGTTGTCAATAGTTTTTAATATACCATTAATAAATTGAAGGATAAAGTTTTTACTCCAAGTTTTAATGTTTACATCAAATTCTAATTCAGGAATAATAGAGTTATTGTTCACTCTGCAATTTGAAATATTTTCTAAATGTGCCATAATATTTAGCTCAAATTAATTAAATTATTTTTATCGAAATATTGAAATTATATCTTGCTTTGGTAATTTATTTATATCAACTTGATATTCTTTAAAATCACTCCAATTAATTTCTGGTTTTGATTTTTTTTGACCTCTTTTTTTAATTTTCGATTTTGCAATTGTCCATGGAATTATATAAAATTCTTTTAATTTGTAAACCTCAGAAAAAATTATAATAATAAGTTCATCAATATCTTCTGTCGGCTCAACTGCTGACCATCTATTGTTATTATTAAATGCTTTTGCATGAGTTTTTACTTGTATATGTTTTCCATTTACATCAATATCCCAACCTTTTTGATTAGCTTTTTCAGCTCGTTTCCCATCGTAAATAGTTTCAACTAACCATTCTCCGATTTGACCTGTAAAATCTTTTTTATTAGTAAGAATATCAAGGTTTTTAAGTTCTCCTATCGCTTTGAAATAATTTTTAATTGCCTGAGTTTTTATTTCTGTAGGGTTTTCCATTTTATTATCTTATTTCTATTTTTAAACTTTCCAATTCTTTGATTAGATTTTCATAACTCGGACAATCAGTATCATAAATCATGTTTAGTTGCATTTTCTTATAATCTGCTTTATACAAATCATTATATTCATTATACGGAATAAAATCTAAATCTTTGAGTTTCAAATTATCATAATCTATCGGTTTTATTGGTGTAAATATTTTTCGATGATTTACAATTGTTGCAAACAGTTCACTGTCTTTTATTGCTTTTTGTTTGTACTCTGTTTTTGATATTTTATAAATATCGTATAAATGTCTTGACATTCTTTCATTTCTAATATTATCCTCCGGTTTGTTAAATTCTTCGTGTAATAATATCATTTTCTCTAACATTGTTTTATCTGGTGATACTGACTTTATAAAAAAAGGACTTTCAGTAAAACTATTATTAGTAAAATTTTCATCAATAATTGACATTATTTGTTTTTCTTCGTTTGGTTCTGACAAAAATCTTGCTCCTGTTTCAATTAATACATGTGATTTTAGGTATTCTTCTTTTATATCTTTTTTATCGAATACTGAATTATATTGAACAAAAACTACTTCGGGGTCTTGTGTTGATACTTTTATATTTGGTACAGTAATATCGTATAAATCTTCGCTTACACCATATTCTGAAAATTGTTTTTTTAAGACTTCAGGTATGGTATTAAGTGAAAATAAATGTGATGCCCTTCTCAATCTTTCTAAATAAGTTCTGTTAGTTATTCCATTGCTGCTTATATTAAAATACTCTTTATCAATTACTAAATCAATATCTTCCGAAAAACGTTCAATTATTTTATATGCTTTGCTTAATGATGTTCCTCCTTTAAAAACTATATAAGGACTTAATTCTGAGCTAAACAGCATTCGCAAAATAAGTGTAACCCAAGCATCTTTTTCAATTGTTTCGGGTGGTAATCCTGTTTTATTACTTGCCTGATTGAATAAATTTATTTGTTCTTTCTTGCTTAAACTTAACCAATTATTCATTTCTTAATACTATTTATTATTTGTATGATAATTTTTTGTATCCAAACTGGTGCAAATACAATATTTTCTTTAATTTTTTTAAACTCACCGTTTTGAATAATAATTTTCTTTATGTGTGTTTTTTCTTTTGCAGTTATATTCTTTTCTCCAATTTCTTTTAATGCCTGAATTAATAAACCTGTAAATTCATGTTGTACAGCTAAATTTTTAGGGCTTGTTTTTTTAAATGTAATTTTCATTCTTTTAACCTGAATTTTACGGGCTGAACCATCTGTAAGATAAACAATATTCATTGGTATTTGCGTAGTTAAACCAAGTTTATACATTGCAAAAGAACCTGTTGCAATTATTCTGGCTTTATCTCTTCGTGCAATTGCCTGTGCTAATTGAGTAACTGAAGGATAAACTACACCTAACTTTTTATCAATTAATGGTTTGTAATAAATACCCTGTGAAATATTTACAATTTCTTTTGAATTTGCTAAACGAATAAGTGCTTGTCTTACTGCTGTATCATTACTAAAAGAAGCGAAATCCGATATAAAAAATATTTTACCGGATTGCATGCGATTTATTTTCTGCTCTACTTGTTTTGTTATTGATAACAACATTTTTACCTGTATTTATTGTCACAAAAATAGTAAAAATTTGTGACAAAATTAAAGTTTGGTAAATTTATTTTTTTTAATCAATAACTTTTATTTCCCTTCAACTATTTTTATCTCATCTTTTTTTAAATCATAAAGTTTGTAAACCATTTTGTCTATTTAGGTTTTAAAACTTATAACTTTAAAACTTTTGTGCATTAATATACCTTTATAACATTATTTTCTTTTACAATAATTTCAAAATCAAATTCTTTGTCAAAATCAATATATTCTGAAATTCCATTTTCAAATTCAAAATCATAACCACCATTGTCAAAAAACAATTGTTTTAAATAGTTATCAAAATATTCATTCTCATCAATATCGTTTTTTGAAGTTTCATTTAATTCAAAAAACTCTTGAAAATGTTCTGCTATAAAATCTGGCTTATGAATTTCTACTTTATATTTGCAAAATATTCTTGTATTACAAGTAATTCTAATATTCAAATTATCCTCAATAAAATACTTATAACCTTGTAAATCTTTAATCTTGTCAACTTCGAATTCATTTATTGAAAAATTTATACTTGGCATTTCTTCAGTCAAATAATTATTAAATTCTTCTTTAAAAGTGTTATTATCAACATAATTTTTCAAAAAATCTGTTTTATTAATCATTTTTAAACTTTCAAACTCAATTTTATCAATTTCAAAATCAACCATTTTAGCACAAAATTCAAATATAAATTCTGTTAAAGAATTGAATTTAACTGTATTTAAACCTGATTGAAGAAATAAAATGTCATTATTAAAAACTATCAGAGTTTCTTTTTCTTTAAAAAAGTGATTTAAAATATCATTGCAGAATAATCTTAGATTTTTTTCATTTTTTTGGTTAAACAAATCAACTCTGAATTTATATTTATAATCAAATTCAAATGTTCTGAATGTAAAAATATGTATTTCTTCTGTTAATAAATTACTTACGGAGTAATGATTATAAAAAGCATAATTTAAAAAATCAAATTCATTGATTTCAGGATTATTATAATAATATTGAATTAATTTATCGAATAAGATGTTATTTATAAAGTAATCAATATTATAAGTATTATTAAATTTTTCAAAAATACTATAACACTCTTTGTTATATTTTTTTATATCGTTTAATTCTCTTAAAATTTGTTCGTTTAAAATAATTTTCATTTTCTTATTATTTGATTAACTAATTTCATAAAACATTTGGTAAAACCAAACCTTTAAAACTACAGGTTTTTACAACTTGATTGTGTGGTATTAAAACATATTTCCATTGTTTTCCTCCATGTTCGTTTATAAATTCGTTTGCATATTCACAATATTTTAATGCTGCATTTTTTTTCTGTTGAACTTCTTCTGTTTTAATATCATCTATTGCTTTTGTTTCAATCATATAAATATATTCACTTGTTTCTGCGACAAAATCGGGTTGATAAGTTTGACCTTTACTATTCCAATATATTCTGAATTGATGTAATGAAGGTCGCATCCATTTTGAAACTTCTTTATCATTTTCTAAAATAAATGAGAATGTTTGTTCTGTTCTATTCGCAAATTTATATTGTCTATGACATGCTTTTTTAAAACTTGTAAAAATATATTTTGAAACTTCTGATGGTCGCATTGTTTCATCGGAATATTCTCGTAACCCATTATTTAATAATCCTGAAAAATTCCAATCTTCAATTTTACCAAATGAATAATATTTAGGTTTTTCAAAATCGCCATGAATTACTTCAAAATGTTTTTCATTAATCATTTGTTCGTATATTTTTTCTGCTATTGGTCTTTTCCACTGCTCTATTATATATGGAATTAATGTTTTGTCCTCAATGGTGTTACCAATTGCAGCTATGGCTTGATTACATAATTTTGCTTGAAGTTCTGCTGATTCATAATCTATTTCTGGCTTATTATTTAGTTCAACCATTAATATTTCGAGAGCAGGTTTACTTGTGCTTGTTTTTGTTACTTCGATTGTAGTTACAGATTTGTTGGTTAAATTCATTACCATTATTTCTTCTTTTAGTTTTTGATAATTAAAAGAAGATGTATCTAAATCAAAATCATGGAAAATTGCTTTAGATGAACCCATAATCATTACAATTCTTGGAATTGCAATTGTTTGTAATTCATATTCTGTAACTACTTCTTCATATATTTCAGTTACTTCTTCCAAAATTTGTTCAGCAAATAAACTTACTTGACCACTATATAACTCTTGTTTAATATTTTCTATAACTTTATTTTTTTCAACTTCATTTTTAGTATCAGAAAATTTTCTGACAGTTGGATTTGTTGCTAATGCTGGCAAATAATTTATTATTAATCTCTTAGCGTCTAATTGATTTAATCTTTTTTGTTTGTCAGGTTTATCTGATTTTTCAATTTCTTTCTTTTCTTCCTCAATTTTTTCAGTAATATACTGACTAACTGTAACAGTTATTTGTTTTGGTTCGTCGGGATTTATAAAAACTTCAATAAGTTTTGTTTTATTTAATACAGAATTTGGATTGTTAGCTTCGTTTAGAATACTATTAAAATTATCGTGTGCAATAATTGTAAGTTTATCTATTGATTCATTATTAGTTCTTTCACCATTAAATGGCAAACGTAAACCTCTACCAATTGTTTGCTCAATTAAAACTGCTGAATTAGCGGCATTTAGTGGGCAAATTGTGTAAAGATTATTTACGTCCCAACCCTCCTTTAATTTAAAAACATGTATAACTATTTCGATAGGATTTTCAGCACTTTCCAAAGTAATATATAGTCCTTCTACTTCTTCGTCGTTTACAGTTGTGCTATCTACTTGAAGAACTTTATTTGTGTATGCTCCAAGCATAAAATCAGTCGAATTTATATAATTATACAATTCTTTTGCATGGTCGGTATTTCTGGCGGCAATAAGAATTAGCGGTTTTACAATTTTTTTATTTTCAGTTCTTGAATATTCTTCTAAAATTCTTTTAGTATCCTCGTGAACATTAATAGAGTCTATTAATTTTATATTTTCAATTTCTTTTGGAGTTTTTCCTGTCGGGTCGAAATCTTTTCGGGTTGCAATGGCAGGTGCTTTTATATAAAGTCCTTCTTTTAAAGCAATTGCCAATGAATATTCGTAAACTACATTCTGAAATTTATTGTTTTTTTCGTCAATAGGTGTTGCTGTTAATTCAATACCCAAAATTGGTTTCAGTTCGTTTATTGCTTCTCGGCTTTTATCGGCATGATAACGATGTGCTTCGTCCATTAAAATTACTAAATCGTTTAAATTGCTTAAATAATCCCAATAACTTTGTCCTAAATATTCCGACAAACGTTTTATTCGTGGTGTCATATTTTTTCCACCTTCTTTTACAGGTTTTATTTCTCGGGCAAATTTTGAAACATTAAAAATATTTATTCTAATTTCTGTTTCGCTAAATAACGAACTAACTTGATTGTAATTATCACCTGTAATTATAACAGGCTTGTTATGAACAAATTCCGAAATGCCTGCGAAAACATATTTTGAATAACTACTGTTTCCAAAATCTTCAATTAGTTTGTTGTAGATTGTTAGATTTGGAGCCAAAACAAAAAAGTTTTTTATACCATGTTGTAAATACAAATATGCAATACAAGCTCCCATTAGTCTTGTTTTGCCAACACCTGTTGCAATACTAAAACATATTGAAACAAAATCTCTTTCAAAATTGGAACAAGTAGGATAAAGACTTTTTACTTTTTCTAATTCAGAATTTAAATCAACATCTTTTTTTAATTCTAAAACTTCTGAAAGATTTGTTAAAATATCAAGAGCTTCTTTCAATGGTTTGCGAAGTGATAATCTTTGCTTTATATTTTCAACTATTGGGTTCATTTTTTGTCAGTTTAATTTTTAAAATAATTTTGGATTGTTTTCGTCTTCCGATTTTTTCTTCTTTTTATTTTTTGTAGTATTATTTGATGCTTCTGTGTTAAAAATCTCGTTATCTTCGTTTTCTGCTTTTTCAGTTTCAAAGTTAGGCAGGTTTATTATATTCAGAGAATAGTCGTCTTTGCCAAATTCGCATCTGCCGTAGAGCATTTGTGGTATTTTTTTTATTGTAATATTTGAATGACGAGATATACATTCCGATTTAAAACCTTTGCAACAAATTAACAAACTTTCGTTTTCTTTCATTTCTTCTGCCAAACGGTCTAACATTTCTACTGTAATAAATTGAGTTGTTGTAAAAATATAATCGTTTTCGCTACTGAAACCTTGTTTCCAATATATGTTTTCGTGTGGCTGATATTTAAAACCTTCTTGCTTAGCCATTGCAGCGGCTAACATATTAGCATTGTAAACAGGATTTATAATATCGTTACCGTATTTATCTTGTAAAATTAAAGAAGGAGCAAGTGTATAAAATTTAAAACCACCACCACCTTTCCAATTTACCGCATCTGTAATTCCACCGTCATCTTTTCCTTTAACAACTGCTTTTAATCTCGGTAAACAATGAGTAATTGCATGTTCACCTAACTCAATTCCAATCCATTTTCGTTTCATTTTATGGGCTGATGCGGCTATTGTGCCTGAACCTAAAAAAGAATCAAGTACATAATCATTTGGTTCAGAAGTCATCTCAATAATACGACTAATAAGGCTTTCTGGTTTTTTTCCATTTGGAAATTGTACACTACCCTCTTTGCTCAAGTTATTTATAGTTGAAGTAGCGTCCCAATATGTACCTAAACGATTTTTTTTATATAAAATACCATTTATAGTTTCTCCAATATCGCTTAACCATGCTAAAAGTCTGCATTGCTCACCTTTGTAAAATTGCTCGTAAATCTTCCCTCTATTACGACCTGTCTTTGGTACATATTCAATTGAAATTAAATCCTCAATTATCGAAAAAGTTTCCCTTGAAATAATTATTCTTTGCCGAATTGAAGATTGTGCATCTTTAGCTTCAAATATTTTGTTTGAATACTTGTAATAAGCATCCTTCTCTGAAATCCCTTCCTCTTTAATTATTTGATTAATTGATTTAATAATAGGATTAGTCCTAAGATATATTTTTATTTCATTACCATCACCATCTAAGGTTGAACCAACATATTTTTTATCACCTTCATAATAAAGTACTGAAGTATATTTCCAACTTTTTCCTTCTTCACGATATTTTTCAACTAAGTCAGCAATTGGGATGTAATCATAAACTCCTTTAAAACTAGGTAGTGCTGCATAATCTTTTGCATAAATATGGATGTACTCAATATTTTTCTTTAGTTTTTTATCCTCACCACCACCAGACGCTCCAGCGATATTTTTCATATTAATTGAAATAGTATTTATGAAATTTTGTCGTCCAAATATTTCGTCCATTAATACTTTCAAGTATGCTGATTCTTCATCATCTATTTGAACAAATATAGAGCCATCACTTCTCAGTAATTTTTGCAACAATTTAAGACGGTGATTCATCAAATTTAGCCAAAGTGAGTGTTCAATGCAATCATCATAATGTTCAAATGCGTTACCTGTATTATATGGAGGGTCAATATAAATACATTTAATTTTACCTGTAAAATTTTGTTCAAGAGCTTTTAGAGCCAATAAATTGTCGCCATGTATAAGCATGTTTTCTGTTGCTTTGTCTCCAAAACTATATTCAGGATTTTCAATTAAAATGCGAGGTTCTAATTTTGGCTCGTTTCCTTTACCTATCCAAGTAAGTTCTAATTTTTGTAATTGTTTTGCCATTATTATATTACTTTCCAAATTATTGTAAATAATTCTTTTTCTGATGTGTTTTGCGATAAACGTTTTTCAATATCGTCAAGCATGTTATCTTTTCGTTTTTCAATTTCATCTTCGTTTTGATATTGATTATATCGTTTATCAGCTAATTTTTTTTCGAGTTCTTTAATTATTCGTTGTTCTTTAATTTTTTGTTCGAGGTTTTGCAGTTTACGTGCTTCGGTTTTTCGGGTTTTAATTTCTTTGTCTAATTCTTTAATTTCAAACTTAATACTGTTTCTTACATCTTCGCTCCATTTTTCTAATTTATCAACTTCTTCGTCAAAAAAATTATGATTACGTTTTTGATTTTCTTCGACAATTGCAACTTGTTGATTTAGATAAATTTCTTTAAACTTTGAGCTTATTTCATTGCTTATCTTAATTTTAGAAGAATTGATTTGGGCTTCAATAGAAAATAATCTTTGACACTGTTCAGGTTGCAATAAATTACCTTCGTTGTCAAAACCTGCAAATAAAATATAATCTTCAATATCAAAACTTGAAATTGAAATCTGCTTTGCCTGTAACCAACCAGTTTTACCTTTAAGTTCTTCTATAATAGATATTTTTTTTCCGTTATTGGTATAATCAAAAATTAGCTCGGTAACAGGAAGTTTAAAAGATTTACATTTTTGAATAACTTTTTGAGCTAATGGATGCCCAACACGATATAGGTTTTCATTAATTGAAATTTTTTCGTTTTCAATTTTATCTCCTATATTTTTTTTTCCTACTTTGTAAGGACCTTTATTAATCGGCTCATCAGAAAACGGATTTTGATTTAAATGAAAACTATTTTCTGAATTATTAAAAGTTGCATAAGGTTGTAAATAATATTTAGTTAATAACCATAAATAATTCTCGAATTTACTAAGATATTCGCTACTTTGTTGTAAATTAATTCTAAGTTTTTCGTGAACTTCTGCATCAAAATTTTCTAATAACTTTTTTCTGGTATTATCAATTCCTTCTTCAATTTCGGGTTCCATTTCTTTTTGCAAAGCATCAAAAGCTAATTGAATAGCCTCTGTTGTTCTGCAAGTTTGATATATATTTACAATTCTTTTTTCAAAATCAACGCCACTTTCAATAGCCCCTAAAACTTCGTCGCTTGCACCAAAAACTCCATTAAAAAGTTGAAATTTTTCATCTAACAATTGATAAACTCTTTGGTCAGCAGCATTTGTATTATTCAGGAAATTAACAACAACAACATCAAACTTTTGTCCGTAACGATGACATCTTCCAATTCGTTGTTCTATTCTTTGCGGGTTCCATGGTAAATCGTAATTAACTACCAAAGAACAAAATTGCAAATTAATACCTTCTGCTGCGGCTTCTGTTGCAATCATTATAGTTGCTTTGTCCCTAAAATAATCAACCAGTGCAGCTCTTTTATCGGCTGTTATGGAACCTGTAATTCTGTCAGTTCCTTCATGTAATTTAATCCATGCCTGATAAATTTGATTACTCTTTGGGTCGTTATTACTGCCATTAAATAATACAATTTCGTCTTTGTAACCACCAGCTTCGAGTATATTTTTAAGATATTCCTGTGTTCTTGTACTTTCAGTAAAAATAATTGCTTTACGATTTGCTTTTAATTCAGTTAATTTTTGAAATCCTTTTTCCAATGCTGTAAATAAAACTTCCCCTTTTGAGTTTACAGTAATTGATTGTGCTAATTTTTTAAACTCATTAAGTGCTTCAATTTCTTGACGAATTTCTGAAATTTCTTCGGTTGAATAAATTTTTTCCTTTTTTACATTTTCTTCTTCTTCATCATCAATCCATTCATCTTTTTGTTCTTCAAAGGTTTCGTAATTAGAATTAAATACTTCATCTACAATTATTTTAGAAGTCTCTTGATTATTTATTGTTGTTTCTAATTTATTAGCAAGACCTTGTAATGTACCTGAAATGGCATAAGTTGAAGAAGCAAGTAATTTACGCAAAATTAAAGTCATCAAAGTTCGCTGACTTGGAGGAAGTGCATATAAATTTTTGCGTTGTAAATAATCTGAAACTAAATTATATAATTTCTGTTCGTCTTCTCTTGGAGTAAACTCTTGCAAAATACAACTTCTATTAGTATATTTTATATATTCTAATACTTGTCTTCTTAAAGTTCTTTTACAAACAGGTTCAAGTCTTTTCTTTAAATCGTCAAAATTTTTGTTTTCAGATATTTTAGTGTATTGTGCTTTGAAACTTTTTAAATCACCAAAAGCAAATTCATCAATAATACTAACAAGACCAAATAATTCAAGTAAAGAATTTTGTAAAGGAGTTGCTGTAAGTAGAATTTTAGGTCTTTCAATAACAGCGTCTTTAATTGCTTTTGCTATTTTATTCGTTGTTTTATAAACATTTCGTAATCTGTGTGCTTCGTCAATTACAACCAAATCCCATTCAACTTTCTTAACATAAATAGCTTTGCTTTTAATAAATTGATAAGAACAAATAACAATATTTGAATTTTGTATAAAAGGATTGAAATTTGCTTTTCCAATTTCTTCATTAAAAGATTTAGCTTCAAGAATAATAGAAGGTAGAAAAAACTTGTCGGCAATTTCTTGATTCCATTGTTTTCTTAAATTTGCAGGAGCAATAATTAATATTTTACGTTTGCGTTCAGCCCATTTCTGAGAAATAACAATTCCGGCTTCGATTGTTTTTCCCAAACCAACTTCGTCAGCTAAAACAGCACCCATTGAAAGTGGTGATTGAAATGCAAATAAAGCAGCATCAACTTGGTGCGGATTTAAATCTACTTGGGCATCAGAAAGAGATGCAGTAAATTTTTGTAAATTATTAGCTCCAAAACGTTTTGTAAGTTCGTAAGCATAATATTTTGCATGATATTGAGTTAAATTCATTTAAAATATTTAGTTGATATAGATTTTAACTAAAAAAATATTTTCTCAAAACTATAAAAAAAAATCGGATATATAATTGAATCAGTTGAAAACATTGAAAAGAAAAAGCAACTTTTTTTTAATGAATCGTGGGTTTTGTAGATATATAAAGAAAGTTGAGTAATTATTCAAGTCAAGGTATTAGTCCATACAAAAAATATATTGACTACCTTGACTAATTGGACTTGGTGGTGTAAAATGGTAAAGTAAGTCAATATAGTCAACATAGTCAATATAAATTTTAGATTAGACTTAGGAATTTAAAGTATAAACCCTAAATTAAAGTTTAAAGTTAATAATCATGAGTAAAAAAATTTGTAATTAATTTTATATTAATTATTTTTGTGCCAAAACATGATTATTAACTTTTCATTTTATTATGGCATTCATTGTTAGGCAA
>Ga0316608_1000857_pt1 | contig 12984 bp, 9 predicted proteins | sample MIS2016152B_MG_FD_207673 | JGI IMG/M metagenome (GOLD analysis project Ga0316608, IMG submission 207673) | Microbial mat bacterial communities from Middle Island sinkhole, Lake Huron, Michigan, United States - MIS.2016.152B | ecosystem: Environmental > Aquatic > Freshwater > Lake > Sediment...
TAAATCAACTTGGAAACAACCAACCAATTTTAAGTGAAATTTCAAAAAGCCAAAATGACATTTTTTCTGCATTCAATATTTCTTGTAAAATTTAACATGGTTATTAACTTTTTCCTGATTTTAGGTTTCAGGAGTTCTTATATTATTGGTTTCTGATTTACGAAGGTGATATTGTCTGCTTTTCAAGCTTGAAAGGGCTAAAAATATTTTGCCCTTTCAAGACTATTGGATATTACATTTGATAGACAAAGGATAAACTTTTCATATTGCCAAACTTCACGCAATGTGCTCAGGACGAATAAGATCCATCACTGTTTTAACAGGATTAAAGGTAGAGATAGGTACCTCAACAAAAATTGTAATCCAATCTGACATAGAACCGTTCCAAAGCCCTGGAAGTTCTAATGCTTTAAGGTCTTTTCCATCTTTGGATTTTTTGGAAATGAAGTAGGTGTCATTGTCCACAAATTTGGGTAATTCAAATTTTTCACCTTTATAATTCCTGACTCCAACAACTAAATCAACGGGATTGAAGTGTGTTGAAATTTTCATGAATTCAGCTTGTTCTGGATTTGACATGTCAATTTGAGCACTCTCTACGATTTGAAGGGATACTGTTCTATCCTGATTTACAACCCAAAATGGTCCTCCACCAGGTTCCCCAGCGTTTTTTACCATACCACAAACACGGATAGGTCTGTTTAGTTTGTTATACAAATAACTTAACTTTTCAGCTTTGGTTTTGGGTTCAAACAGATCTGAAGGTAAGGTAAAAAGTTCATTCAGGATAAAACCGCCAATTTCTTCAATAAGCAAATCTTTAACTTTATATTGAACGTCTTCGAGTTTGTGTAAATATTCGAAGATCTTTTTCTGATATTTTAAAAGAATACCAGCCAATGCAGATTTATAATGATAAGTTTCATCCTTCATTCGATCAGGTACTACATTATCAATATTCTTAATAAAAATAAGGTCTGCATCTATTTCATTCAGATTTTCAATGAGCGCACCATGACCACCTGGGCGAAAAACCAATTGGTTACTTTTATCCCTAAAAAATTCATTTTGTAGGTCAACAGAAATTGTATCTGTTGATAATTTTTGCGTGGAAAAGGATATTTCAAAACTTACCCCAAATTTTTTCTCATATACTTCCTTCACTTGGCTAAACAAACTTTCAAATGCTCCAAAATGCTCTTCGGAAACAGTAAAATGCAGTTGTACCCGATTGTCTTTGTCTTTTCCATAGTAAGCGCCTTCCACCATGTGCTCTTCCATAGGGGTGCGTATTTGATCCAAATAGGAATGGAATTTCAAAAGCCCTTTGGGCAAATTTCCATAATTCAAACCGGAAGCGTCAATTAAGGCTTTAATGATAAACTTAAAATCTTTTTCAGCAACGCACGTTTCGAATGATTTCCCCAGCTCATTAAGCTTTTGTTTTAAATCTTTGGAAAATGCAAATTTATCAAAATCTGAAACAAACTTGGAGATAGAACCATAACCTTTTGATAACAGCTCAGCCTCTTCGTTTGATACTATTTCTGCATCCAGATATTCATAGAAAGTTTTAAACATTCGTGTAGCAGCACCAGAAGCTGGCACAAATTTTACAATTTGCAAGTTCGCTAATTGGGTCATGTAGTAATCTTCAAATTCTTTCGCCATTTCTGAAGATAGCAAAATGATACCATCACCCACAACTGCAGGTTTAATAATTTGCAAAAAAGGTGCTCCCTTCTCAAATTTTTCTCTTTGCAGCAGAATCTCACTTTCTGTTATCCCTTTGGATAATATTAGACTTAAATCACTACTATTCAACATAATATATGGTTTTTAATTGTTTCACAAAGAAATCAAATTTGTCTTTCAATTAAGTATTAACATCTTGTTTTAAAATAATTCTTTTCAGTCTCTGGTACATAAATGAAACGATTAAAAGAATGATACCCAACAATATAAATGCAATAACTCTGCCCCCTGGAGTCATATCCCAAACGTCTATGGCAAATAGTTTGATGATGGTTACGGCAAAGATAGAAATAGAAATTAATCGAAAATCTCTGTTTTTTAAGTTCATCCCCAAGATCATTAATAAAAACGAGGCAATGCCCCACAATACAGGGAATCCAATTTTGTGCGAAGTATAAACAATATCTTCTACATAGTTAGAGTAATATCCAGGGAAATCTGGATTTCCAAAATGGACGAGTACTTTGTCGATGTTCAATAAAACAAAGGAGAAATCCAGTTCGCTGCTCAATATAAACAAGCCCACAAAGCTTACGTACCATATAGAAATTCTGTATGTTAGGTTCGTTTCTCCTAATAATCTTTTTAAAACGCTTGCGCCATAAAATAAGGAAAGCGCAAGAAAAACCATATTGATCCAATGAACATACACGCTGTTACAATGTTGTGGATTCAAAGTCAGCGCATAATCCCTGTGTTCAAGGAATAATAATTGATAGTGGAAGAAATATGCGATGGTAGCTATGAAAGCTAATATGGGAGAAAAATTGGAAAACATCTTTGGTTGATAAATTCTTGTCCAAACAATAAACAATAATATGCAAAAATAATTGTATGCACCTATCACTATATCTGCCAGTTGATAGTTTTGAATATATATTGCGAAATGTTGCACAATTTCGAACAAAAATGTAAAATATGAAACAATAATGAGGAGTGCTGTAAGAACTCTTTGTATTATAAATGAAGGAATTTTTATGAAAAAATTTTCAATCTTCATTGCGAAATAAATACCTGTAGCCAAGGATAAAATACTTGCAATTCCGGACCAGAAAATTGTACTTATAAAAGCACTATGAATATGTTGGTATATGGTTTCCATAGTGTAACCATCCCAATTATCGATCAAACTAATTATATTAACAATTACCAGTAATAAAGTATTGAATTGCAAAACATAATTTTTGATTTTAGAATTCAACCACCAAAGGATAGCTATTTCAACACTCCAAAATATACAAACAGCGCCACCTTCTAAAAGCATGGGAGCAACCAAAGAAACAAAGGCGATTGTGTTGGTTATCAATATGTCTTTTAATCGTTTGTCTATAAAGTCCTTTTTGTAAATATAAGTAAGAACGCCAAAATTGAATAATGCCAAGGCAAATGTAAATATACTCCTCATTTGGGGTTCGAAGCGCGCAATAATGATTATTCCAATAATATAATAGAGTATCGTGTTTGCAATCAGTATAATGAATTCGTGAATTTCAAATTTTGCATTTTTTACTAAGTTGTCAAATACATTCATGGCATAAAACACAGCATAGAATAAAGTAGCAAAAATAAATGCCCCTGGGTAAGGTATTGTGCGGGTTTTATCAAGTTCAAAAATGAACCACAACAGGTATAGTGCAACGGTAAAAACAAATGTAATAATATTAATGACTCTCCATCTTTTATAATAGGAAAGAACCAACATCCCTATATCCAGAATCAAGGTATATGTAAATAAAACCAAATAATTTCCCTTTCCGGAACTAACTAATAAAGGAGTCAGAAAACCGCCTAAGATGGCAACAATGGCAATTTCTTGCCTTCCATGATTGATGGAAAGTAAAACGGCAAAACCCGTAATAAGAACCAAAAATAAAAATGCAAGCGTTTGATTGAAAAGTTGGTATTCCTGAAAGCCAAATGAAATAGCAAAATAAAGCATGGCCAAACCACCACCGACCAAAACGGAGCTAAATGCATGGTAGTTTTTCCTAATCCAATGCCCCAGACCAATAAGCGCTAAACCTCCAACAATGGTGATTATAATTCGACCAGCTTCTCCTATCCAGTTATTATCAATAGCCACCTTGATGAAGAAGATTACACCCAAAAGTAAAATGCCTATACCAATTTTATTGAGTAAATTCTCGCCAATGATTTTTTCAAAATCGGTTTTGGATCTTGGAGTGGAGTTTTGCAGTTCATTTTGAACTATCGTTTCTTTTTCGAATACTTTTCCTTCAATATTATAAATTACTTGTGACTTTTCTAAATCAACTACCTGAATGGGCACCGAGTTTTCAACGTCTCTCACACTTTCTTTGCTTACAAGCTTTACTTCTTTTTCAACATCCAGCAAGATTTTATTTTCATTCAGATCCGCCGCTTGCTTTGTTTCTTTAGCTTTTTGCGTAGCTGTATCTACGGGAGGATTGCTTGTCAACATGTTATACAATTCAAATTGATTATTCAATATGACCTGAAATTTTTTATTGAATTCAATCTGCATTCCTTCTAACTTATTATGGATAAGATGAAAGTGATCTTCAGATTTTCCTTTGTGTGATAAAAACATGAAAAATATGATAATCAGCAATATAATAATAACAATAATTCCTAAAGCCATATTTAGTAAGTATTTGAATAAAAACTTCTATATTTTTATTTATTCACCAAAGGTATGAAAAGATAAAACGCCAATCAAGTATTATTTACCTGATTCATCATTATCCTAAAAAAAATCAAAAACTTTTTCAAATAATGTACAAACAAGATAAATTTTTAGAAAAAATGATTATCTTTACCCATGGAAATCTTTTTATAAGTCCATGAAATACAGATGTTTATAATTTCACTATGAACAAAATCAAGCTATTCCTTTGAATAAAAACAGTATCTGGGAAAAACAAAACATGGATATTCAGTTGCAAGAATTTTCGAGTAAAAGCCCAAATGAATTCTCAAATCAAAATCTAATCAAAGCATTGGAATTTGATGATGTGCCTCTTGCTTTTGTTACGAGCATGCTTCAATTTGTCAATAACCGTTGTATGGTTGTGGATGAAAATCTTCTTGTACATTTTATTAATCCGGCTTTTTATAATTTTCTCCTTTCTTTCGATGATAACAATTCCTATATTGATATAAATTACAGGCAAATACCTTTTTTATCACAAATGGATCTTGAAATTCATTTTAAATCAACTGATACAAATAAGTTTGATGTGAATGAAGAAGATCTAAAGTATCAATACAATTGTGTTTTAAACAATTGGAATAATAAAAAGTACTTGATTGTGATATTTTCGGAAAGTTTCTTGTCTAATGAAATTCAAAATACAATAAATTCAAAAATTATAGAGCCCCAAACGAAAGAATCTTCGGAGCAGCTTCTTCTGAAAATTACAAGCCAGCAGGAAACGATTAAAAAGCTAAAAGCAGAGTTCAATAGGGCTCACCAAGCGGAATCCAAGTACAGAAATTTGTTTCTATATGCTCCAGTAGGGATTTTCAAATTATCGGTCGAAAATATGCATCTTGATGCAAATATGGCATTTTCAAATTTGTTGGGTTATCGGGATACAGAAGAATTAATTTCGCATTTTGACAATTTGCTCGACGACCTTTTTGTAAATCAGATTGAAAGAGAGAAAGTTATAGAGGAGGTATTCAACGGCATTACTTTTAATAGACGTACTGTATTACTCAGGAGAAAAGATTCTACGACTTTTTTGGCCGAAATTTCTGTCCGAATTACACAGGATGAAAACAATAATCCAACTTTTATCGAAGGATTGCTTACCGATGTTTCAGAAAAGCAATTCAAAGAAGTGTCATTGGAAAGCCATCAGAACTTATTTTTGCAGATTGTTCAAACTTCGCCCGATGCCATATTAATTACGGGTGAAGATAACCTGATAACCTATGCATCACCGAGAGTAAATCAAATATTTGGATTTCCTGAAAACACGCCACATAAAGATCGAGATTTTTTTAGTCTCTTCTCAAAAGAAAACGTTGAAAAAGTAAGGGAAAACATTCAATATATTTCCGATTTTGGATTTGAAAAAGAAAGTGTTTTTCATCTAAAAAAAGCAGATGAATCGGTTTTTTACGGAGAAATTCACTCGACTTTAATGGTGAACAAACAATCTGGAACGAAGCATATTTTAAGTGTTATACATGATATTACTTTTTTGAAAGAAAGAGAATTCCAGTTGTTTGAAGCAATGCAAAAAGCCGAGGAAGCTGACAAACTCAAATCTTCATTTTTATCCAATATTTCGCATGAAGTTCGAACCCCAATGAACGGAATACTTGGATTCTCCGAATTGATTGATGATCCCGATATCAATGAGGAAAAAAGATCCGAATACATTCAAATCATCAAAAAGAGCGGAAATCGCTTGCTATCCATCATTGATAATATAGTTGAATTGGCAAAAGTAGAAACCAAACAAATCAAAATCAATGAAACCCGCTGCAATTTGAATCACTTAATGCGCAGTACTCATACAATAGTCGAAAACCGGAGGTATTTAGAAGAAAAAGATCATCTGAAAGTTATTTTAGAAACCGGACTTGAAGACCAAAATTGTAAAATTCATGCAGATAGCGGTAGATTGCAACAAGTGTTGGTTAATTTAATTGTAAATGGATTGAAATTCACCAACGCAGGCACTGTTACATTTGGTTATCGCTTGAAAAATACAAATCAAATTGAGTTTTATGTAGCAGATACAGGAATTGGTATAGCGAAAGATAAATTTGATGTAATCTTTGAGCGATTCAGGCAGATAGATGAATCCGTTACCAGAAAATACGGAGGTGTTGGAATCGGTCTTTCATTATCCAAAGGAATTGTAGAATTGATGGGTGGACAAATATCCGTAGAATCAGAAGTTGGGGTCGGAACAACCTTTCGATTTACGATTCCCTATAAGCCGATTGACGTTGTTCCACAGGAATTAGGAATCATCATTGATTCACTGCGAAATTATTCTTGGCCCGATAAAAATATTTTGGTGGTTGAAGACGATGATGCCAGTTTCAAGTTTTTTTCCGAAATATTTTCGCACGCAAAGGTAAATGTTTTCAGAGCAGAAAACGGAAAGCTTGCTGTTGAAGCATGCCGGAGATATAAAGATCTACACCTTATTTTGATGGATATGCAATTACCTTTGTTGAATGGCTATGATGCCACAATAGAAATAAGAAAATTTAATACCCAGGTTCCTATTATAGCTCAAACAGCCAATGCTTTGCATGGCGACCGAGACAAATATATTCTTGCAGGATGCAATGAATACATTTCTAAACCCATTGACCCTCAATATTTGTTTCAGTTGATTAATAAATACATCACCCAAGAATTGGGATAAGGCGGGTTCTCAAAAAGGCAAACTATATAATCATAATGGACTAAAATCAAACGAAAAAACTGTAACAATTAAAGTAAAACAATAATATGAAATTATGAAAAATACACTTTTAATATTATTGCTTGTTGGAATTTTTACTTCATGTGAAAAAGAAGACAATTCTCCTTATACTTATTCGAGTGAATCCACAATCTATTCAGATTCTGAGACAACGATGTTTAAAGAAATTTTATTTATTGCAAAGCCCTATATTGTTGTAAATAATCAGAAAAAATATATTGTAGCAGAGTACATAAATAATGTATCATTAAAGGTTAACAGTGCTATTTGGGGAACGTTTCAATCTCTTACAGTTGATACTGCACAAATTGACAAAGAGCCGATTGGTAACTATTTTGTAAGCAATAATGAGATGAAATATTCTGTAATTGCTTCGCAGCAATCTGAGAAGGATACATTAACAACCGCAGGAGAGTACTCAGATTTAATAAACAATTTTTTAACATTAAAACCTGGTGATTATATATGTCAAATTGACTTCTTTGACATTAAGCTGCAAAATGCTCAAATAAAGAGAGTTTACCCGATGATCACAGTGCCTTTGGTAGTTAAAGAAAATGTTAAAAGTTCCTTTATTGGTGAATTTGAAATCGAATTAAAAAATTGATTATGAGAAATATAGTTATAATACTTTTTTTCGTAGGCATGTATGGCTGTGAAAATGACAAAGGAAAAATAAAGGTTCAGAATAAAGTTCATAATGTTAGGCTTGAAAGTGTCAATTGGGGTGAATACCCGGTAACATATTCATTGATTACGGGTGAAGAAAGTAACGAATTGACCATTGAAGACAAGCAAGGGACGTTTCCGAAAATAAGCGACTTAAGTTTTTACATGGTAAGTAGTGGGAAAAGGGTTTATTTAAAAACTAAAAATAAATACCAATTGGATGCAAACCAAAATCTTACTATTGTGATTACGGACACAACAGAAGTATTGAATCCATCATTAAAATAGCAAAAAACCGCTAAGCAAATAAAAGTGGTTGGTAATATCTTCGTTCGGTGCTTTGGCTTATGATGATGTTCCGGTCAATAATATGAAAATATGGGAATTTCAGCCTCCAGAAAATAAAGATCAAACTTGTTAGGATTCATCAAAAACAATTGCATTTTTGCGTTTAATCTGATAACTTTCTTAACGCTAAGCGCAAACACAAAGGCGTACTGCGAATATTTAAAATCACTCTTTTAAAAATATATGAATAATATTCGAACAGCAAGATTTGAAGATTTAGATTCAATTATTGAGATATATAACCAAGCCGTAAAAAATAGATTTGAAACTGCGGATATCAACGAAGTTGAATTAAAGGATAAGATAGAATGGTTTTTAAATCATCATCCGGAAACATATCCTATTTTTGTTTATGAAAATAATGAGAATATTTTAGGTTGGATTAGTCTGAGTCCTTATCGAAAGGGACGAATGGCATTAAGATATACGATTGAGATTAGTTATTATGTTCACAAAGAATATAAAAGACAAGGTATTGGAAGCAAATTGATAGAATATTCAATGCTACAAAGTAGGAAAATTGGATACAGAACACTTTTTGCAATCATACTCGATAAAAATGAAGCAAGTATGAATCTTTTATATAAGTTTGGATTTACAAAATGGGGACACATGCCCAATATTGCAGATTTTAATGGTGAAGAATGCGGGCATGTATATTTAGGTTATAAGTTGTAATTGCATAACAATATGGATGAAAGCATTGTAATTAATGAGTGAAGGTTTCATTCAATGTTGTTAGGCATTTTAAGATAGTCACCGAATAAAAATAAATTATTAAAATGAGAATTGCTCTAATATCTGACATCCATGGAAATTATTGGGCTTTACATAAAGTTCTTAAAGATATTGAGATTAGAAAACCTGATTTAATTGTAAATTTGGGAGATAGTCTTTATGGTCCGTTGAAACCAATGGATACATATAATCTTATCAAATCGCATGATATTCTTTCACTCTCAGGAAATCAAGATAGAGCTATTTTAGAGGGTTTATCAAAAACTCCTATTAATAAGACAATACAATACGTTATAGATGAGCTGAATGATAATGCGATTGATTGGTTAAAGACTTTACCCACAACTGTATTGATTGAAGAAAATATTTGTGCTTTTCATGGTACCCCAAAGTCAGATACAATCTATTTACTTGAAGATTTGCATGATGGCTATAGATTGGTAAATGAAGAGAATAAAATTGAAGAGCATTTAATAGGAATTGATTCGAAAATTATTTTCTGTGGACACAGTCATACGAGTAGATTGATTAAGATTGCAAATAGATGGATTATAAATCCCGGTAGTGTTGGTTTACAAGCCTATGAAGATGAACTACCCATTTACCATAAGATTGAAAGCTTTAATAATTTAGCCCAATATTGTTTGATCGATATTGAAGGGAATGAATTTAAAACTGAACAGATATACCTACAATATGATTATGATAAAGCGGTCAAATGTGCCGCTGATAATAATCGAATGGATTGGGCAAATTGGATTAAATATGGAAAAGTTTAGATTAAACGCATTAACAAATTAATTATATATCTGATAACCAGTTTATAATAGGAGTTCTCACACCACCCTACGAACGCAAGCATCGCTAGCAAAGTCAGTATTTCATCTAAATTTAGCACCTGTTTTACGACCACTTTCCAATAGCTCTTGTTCCGCCTGAATCCAGTAATCTACGTCAGAATCGCTTTTATAGCCATCCTTTTCCCAAAGAAAATAGGCAGCCAAGGCTGTTTCTTTATACGTGGGACGCTCGTCGTTGTAGAATTGGCAATGACCGCTTTCGGATGAGTAAGGGGGACTGCCGAAAAAGTCTTGCCTTCCGGCAATCATGGCGGTAAAGCGCAAACAGTTGAAACGTAGTGGACAATCACCACCGGGACACATGCAAAAATCAAACATATCGAGATTCTTTGTAAACAAATAATTCAGTGAGTAAGACCCTATCGGGCAAACACAAAAATAATTTTTTTTTCAAACAAAAGGAATTTTAGACAGGGAAAATTTCAGAACTCCTGAAGTTATATTTAAATATCAGGAGTTTATCAAAGTCTATTTCCAAACATTGCTGGCTTCTTGTTTTTCGTATTGATTAATGTAAATTGAAACATATTTTTCTTAACTTTTTACTTAATAAAAAAGTTACAAAAATCAAGAATAAAATAACGGCTACGATTTTTCAGAATTGTCCAAAAAAAAGACTGTTAAGCTATAAGCCTAACAGTCTTTTTCAAAGGTTATTGTTTATTTGCAGTTATGCAATTTTTTTTCTTCTTCTGTCACCAGATTTATTGAATCTATCGCCACCATTACCGCCTCTGGGTCTTTTATCAAATCTCAAATGACTTTCTTCTTCAGTTTTGGGATTCTCAGGTTTTGAAGGTTCTACAACCAATTTGGTTTTTCCAAATTTTGCATCCTGAAAACCCGCCATGACGGTTTCAACCATATTTTCTTTAACTTCAAAAAATGAGAAGTTTCCGAGAATATCGATTTTTCCAATTTCAATATTTCTGGAATCAGTGCTGTCTTTGATTAATCCGATCAGATCCACAATCTTGAGGTTTTGTTTTGATCCTACATTGATAAAGAATCTGACAAGATTTTGTCTCCCGAATGATTTGCCTCTGTTGGAATTATCGCGGTCGCCACGTTCGCTGTCGTTACGATCACGATCTCCCCGATTGCGATCACGATCACTGCGGTCGCGATTATTTCGGTCACGATCATTGCGGTCGCTGCGGTCTCTATCATTGCGGTCGCCACGGTCGCGGTCGCGTGATGCACTTACATTAATATCTTTAGAATCTTTGTAATATTCAAGGAATCTGTTAAACTCAACAGAGATGAAGCGTTTGTAAAGATCTTCACGATCCATACATTCTAATTTCTCATTCAAAACATTTAAAAAGGGCGCAATTTGTTCTTCGTTGACTTCAACTGTTTCAATTTTGCTGATCAGGTTTATAAGTCTTTTTTCGCAAATTTCTACACCACTTGGAATAGGTTTGTAAGCAAATTTCTTTCCAACCATTCTTTCTAAGGTTCTGATTCTGTCTGCATCCCTTGTATTTGTGATGATGATTGAAATACCTGTTTTTCCTGCTCTTCCGGTACGTCCACTTCTGTGAATGTAAATCTCCGGATCATCGGGAATACTGTAATTTATTACGTGGGTAAGTTCAGAAATATCGATTCCGCGAGCAGCCACATCGGTTGCAACAAGCATTTGCAATTGTTTGCATTTAAAACGATTCATCACGTGATCTCTTTGCGATTGAGAAAGATCTCCATGCAATGCATCTGCGCTGTAACCATCCTGTATTAATAAGTCGGCTACTTCTTTAGTTTCTGCTCTTGTACGGCAAAAAACCAAACTGTAAATACTTGGATTCATATCAGCAATTCTCTTGAGTGCCACATATTTATCCTGACTTCTTACCAGAAAATATTGATGTTCAACATTGGTTGCACCTATGTTTTTCTTGCCTACTGAAATTTCGATAGGACTGTGCATGTAGTTAGAAGCAATTTGTCTAATTCCGTCGGGCATAGTAGCTGAAAACAACAAGGTTTGTTTATCTTCAGGAGTGTTTCCAAGTATAGAATCGAGTTCTTCTCTAAAACCCATGTTGAGCATTTCATCAGCTTCGTCAAGAACTAACCAGCGTACGTTTTCGATTTTCAAAACTCTGCGTTTGATTAGATCTAATGTTCTACCGGGAGTACCAACAATAATTTGAGGACCTTTCTTTATGTCTTTGATTTGTGTTTCGATGCTGGCACCACCATACACAGCAACCACAGATACATTTCTCATGTATTTGCTAAAACTATTCAAATCACTGGTTATTTGCAAACAAAGTTCGCGTGTTGGACACAGTACAATGGCCTGAACCGTTGAAATATCATCAGATAAACAATGAATAATGGGCAAACCAAAACTTGCCGTTTTTCCCGTACCTGTTTGAGCTAATGCAATAAGGTCTTGTGTGGATTCGAGAACAGCAGGAATTGCTTTCTCTTGAATAGGGGTTGGGGTTTCAAAGCCCAGTTCACCTATAGCCTTCAATATTTCAGGCTTAAGGTTTGATTCATTAAAAGATTTCATGAATAATTAAATATGCCCAGTCTAAAAACTATTTCTTTTTCATCCTGGAAGTTATAAAATTGTCCAGGTGTAAAAGAAGAAAGTACAAGGCTGCGCTGCCTCAAAAATTCAAGAAATAATTTCTTTCTCACCTGTTTTTTACCAAAAAATGCAGTTGCAAAAGTACTCAATAAAAAATGGAAACAAAATATATTTCACTTATTTGATGAATAATTAACAATGATTTAATTTGTAGAATACAATTTACTTGCTCATCATATTAATTATTAATGGTTTGTGAAAATAAAAAAATGATTGAAATTAAATGCATTAAACCTCATCCATCCATAAAAGTTTTTTGGGTGAGGCAATGATCACTATTTTTGTAGTTTTAAATTCCTGATTGATAGAATATTGATTTAATTGAGCTACTGCTTCAGTTTTGGCATGTTGTATAGAAGATTTTTCTTTTGCTGTTGTTGATATGGTATCAGCATTAATGAATTTAAGTTCAATAATGTAATCAAATTTTATATGCTCAACAAAGCGTCTGGAAGGTTCAAGAATTATATCGGAATAACCTTTGTTCATTTCTTTTTCGCTGATTACATTGTATATGGTGGTTAAGTTCAGCCAGGCAAGAAGAAAGGTTTTTAGTCCTTCTTCATGG
>Ga0316608_1000858_pt1 | contig 12974 bp, 7 predicted proteins | sample MIS2016152B_MG_FD_207673 | JGI IMG/M metagenome (GOLD analysis project Ga0316608, IMG submission 207673) | Microbial mat bacterial communities from Middle Island sinkhole, Lake Huron, Michigan, United States - MIS.2016.152B | ecosystem: Environmental > Aquatic > Freshwater > Lake > Sediment...
GAAACATTACCACAGCCTCCCCCGCCCAACAGGTGAGAAAGGCATAACTATCTATCAACTCAACGGTACTGAAAATAGGCTAACGGTTTTAGATAGCACCTTTTTAGAAGCCACATTTGACCAAGCCACCCACCCCCACCATTTTATTGCCGCTCAATCACAAACTTACCCCACCCAAGCCAATTTTAACAACTTGATAGCCCTGAGCAGCTACACGCTCAAACCTACCTATCTGCGCCCACATGGACAATTAACCGTTATCTTGAATTGGCAACCTCTAGCCCTCATTTCCACCGATTTTAACGTTTTTGTGCAACTATGGGATGAAAACCGCCACATTATTTGGGGCGAATCGAATAGCCAACCCGTTTGTGGCTACTATCCCACCTCCCGTTGGCAAATGGCGCAAACCATCCCCGATGAACATATCTTACGCCTCCGTGCGGACACCCCGCCAGGTGATTATCAGTTAATCGTGGGCCTCCAGACAGACAACCAACGGCTACCCTTACTCAATAATACGGGTCAGCCCGTCAGCGACATGGCAACACTAATGACCCTTACCATCAAGCCCGCGCCTTAAAAATTTATTACTTTTAGTATCGGAGTCCGCAATCCTTTGCGGGCTGTCCGCAAAGGATTGCGGACTCCTGCTAAGGGCAATGACACCCCTTTTTAGACATTTTGACAAAGCCCATGAGTTAACCTATACTCTAAAAAGTTTTCCTTACGGAGTGCAAACCTTCAGGTTTGCTTAGAATTTGTGGCGCAAACCTAAAGGTTTGCACTCCGCTTCCACCATGTACTGGCTTATTTATTTCCTTATCTTACTCATTGGCTCTAGCAGCCTCATTTATTTCACCGCCCGCGCCCATCGCGCCAACAAAGCAGCTATCACTAACCTGCTGCTTATTACGCTCTCTATCTTCCTCACCTGCTTGGCCTTAGAGTTTTATTTCAAAGTATTCTATGCCGAAACAGACGGCTTTAAAACCCTCGCCCGCGAAAATTGGTTTGACCGCTACTATAACGGCACCTTCAATTCGCTCGGCTTTCGTGACCAAGAGTGGCCGCCTGAGCAAGTAGCAGACAAAAAGAAAGTCATGATACTTGGCGATTCTTTTGTGGAGGGTTACGGGATTAAATACCCCAAAGACCGTTTCTCCAACCTCTTAGCCAATAAACTAGGCCAAAATTACGTAGTCTTTAATGTGGGGCGGCGCGGCGCAGGCACCCTCAAAGAAATTAAAGACCTCAAAGAATATCCCTACAAACCTGACATTCTAGTGCTAACCTACTTCATCAACGACATTGATAACACTGCCCGTGAACATAACATTGATGGCCCCACCACCATGCCCTATTCGCCGCCCGCCTTAGACCCTTTGTTAGAGAACTCCTACGCCTTCAACTTTTTTTATTGGCGCGCCTACCGCGTCCTACTCTACAAACAAGAAGCCCTACGAAACGATTGGCGCGCCTCAGCCGTCAAAAACCCTGAAGTATGGGCCGCCCATGAGCAAGAATTACAAACCATTATCGATTGGTCAACTGAAAACCATGTCAAATTAATGCTCTTAATCTTCCCCGATTTAGTCCAAACCGACGAAACCAGGTACATTGTCCGCCCCATTATCCAATATTTCACTAAGCACCAAGTTCCCGTGCTAGATGTCACCCCTTTGTTGACCAACATCCCAACCAATGAACGTATCGTCAGTTCGTTAGACCCCCATCCCAATGAACACCTGCACGCTCTCATTGCTGAGGCTCTTTACCAAAAATTACATGATTTAGCCTTTGTACCATAAGGATTTCCCCTCATGAACACCCGTTTTTTGCCCCCCATCTCAGCCCGTTGGTTGTGCGCGCTCCTCATTTTTGGCCTAGCCCTAACCACGCGCGGGCTAGGTTTAGGGCAATTCCTCACCGCCGATGAACCCCGTTGGATGGAATGGTCAAGTTGGTTTATTAGCGGCTTACTCTGGGATGATTTTGAATGTGAGTCGTTAGAGGCTGGCCGCGCCACCATCGGCCATGGCTGGGATTGCACCTTAAGTGGCAATACCGCAGGCGTGACCACCATGTGGCTGGGCAGTTTAGGGCTATTAACTCACTATGCCGTCGCGGGTCAAACCGACTTACGCCACTTTTTAACCGCCAACACGGAAAATAACCTCGCCCTCATTGCGGCCATGCAATGGCCTTTTGCGCTCCTCCAAGCCCTCTTTTTGCTGGCCTTCTACCTCCTACTCAGCGACCTAATTGAGACGCAAATCGCCTTCCTCGCCACATTGCTCCTCACCCTCAGCCCCTACCATATCGCGCTCTCACGAGTTGTGCAGAATGATGCCCTGACCACCGCGTTTATGACGCTCGCTTTATTAAGTATGATTGGCTATTGGTGGAAACAATGGCCGCATTACTGGTTATTTCTGGCCGCGCTCATGGCGGGCTTTGCCATTCTCAGTAAACCACTCGGCTGGTTTAGCTTACCCTTTGCCGCCATCATGGGCTGGTCAAATTTAGGCTACCGTTGGCAACAAGGCCACCCACTCCCAACGCTCATGGGGCAGCTCATGCTCGAAGGGACGGTTCTAGCGGTGGGTGTACTGCTCACCTTTCTTACATTCCCCGCCCTCTGGACAATTCCACAAGAAGTTCTTGAAACCATCCTCTTCGCCGCCGCTAACAATAGCTCAGAAGGCCACCTCCAATATTTTTGGGGCGAAGTGACCACCAACCCAGGCTGGCTTTTTTACCCTTTCGGGCTACTCCTCAACCTAACACCGCTAGAATCAGTAGGGTTACTGGGCTTATTAGCTTTTGGCGCAACACACCGCCGCCAACGCCCACTGTCACCCACCCTGTTAACCTTTGGTTTATATTTCATTTTATTCTGGCTCTTTATCAGCCTCTCCAGCAAAAAGCAATTGCGTTTTTTATTACCGACTTGGCCTATTGTTGAAGTGGGCGCGGCCTACGGGCTATGGTGGCTGTGGCAACAGCTATTTTTGTTCCTAAAACCTCACAGGTTTTTAAAACCTGTGAGGTTTAAAAACCTACCCTATCGTTTTATTACGTTCACATTACTCATCTGCCTCCTACAAGGGGGCTTAATTTGGCAAAATTATCCCTACTACTTCACCTACTACAACCCTTTGTTAGGCGGTGCGCCCCAAGCCGCCAAATTCACCACCGTTGGCTGGGGTGAGGGCATGGATGCTGCCGCCCGTTATCTTAACCAACAGCCCCAAGCCGCCCAATTACGGGTCGCAAGTATTGGCGCATCAGCCACCTTTCGCCCTTTTTTTAGCGGCAAAACTGTCGGCGGTTCGTCCAATGCTAAAGCTCTCAACTCGGACTATATGGTCTATTATCTTAATTTATGGCAACGACTAGATGAACGCCCCGAATATCAACCCGTTTGGAATTATCTGCAACGGCATTATCAACCCGTTCATACCGTCCAATTACAAGGGTTAGAGTATGCTTTAATTTATCGCAATCCCATTGAGCATCACCTCCAACTAGAAACCCCGCGTTTACAACTTTTTGGCTATCGCTGGACAACACCTACTCAGCTGACCCTTTTTTGGCAACCCCTTGAAACCAATTTACAGCTACGCGCCAGCCTCACCTCCACTAACTGGATAGATTGTCCCGTTAAAACGGAATTTTCCCCTCAACAAGAGACTATTTTAGAAAATGATTGCACTTTCCCTCAGCCCCCCGCTGACCATTTTTATGTGGGTTTGACTGACGGGTCAACCCTTGAAATTCCCCTAAACAATTAAGTTATTGGAGTCCAAATCTTTAGATTTGTTAAAGTCAAATCTAAAGATTTGGACTCCATTCATTTTTTCTTCGCGCCCTTCGCGGATTCTAATAAACATGAAAAACATCCTCTTAAATAGTTTGTTAGTCCTCATCTCCTTTTCCTGCACCTTTGGGCTGGCCGAAGTCGGTCTGCGAACACAAGGCCATGAGGATGCCGATGGTAATTTTGTCCTCAAAAATTACGGCACAGTTCGCCCCTATCACTTGCCCATCGCCGAAACGCAAGCCAAAATTACCGATTATCTCAGTCGTACCAACCAATCCTATTTGCAATATGACCCCAGGCTAGGTTGGTCGCCCAAACCCAACAGCCACTCGGTCAATGGGTTATATTATTACAATTCGCAAGGACTACGCTCCACCCCACAAGAGTACAGCTTCACCCCCGCCACCGACACGCTCCGCATTGCCCTCTTTGGCGACTCCTTCACCCATAGCTCAGATGTATCCTACCATGAGAGTTGGGGCTATTATTTACAACAAAATTTAACACAACATGGCCGCAAAGTAGAAATCCTTAACTTTGGGGTGGACGGTTATGGCATGGATCAAGCCTATTTACGTTGGCAGCAACTAGGAGTTAAATTTGCGCCACAACTCGTTATTTTTGGCCTGCAAATGGAAAACAGCAATCGCAATGTCAATTTATTGCGCCCTTTATATCGCCAAAGTAGCGGTATCCCCTTCTCCAAACCGCGCTACATTCTCCAAGCTAATCAACTCACGCTCATTAACCAACCCCCCATCCCGCCTGAGCAAGTTGTTAGCCTGATGCAGAATTTTGCAACTTGGCCGTTGGCGCGCCATGAATATTTCTTCAATCCCGCCGACTATGAACCTCATCTTTGGCCGAACAGCAAACTCATTGCTTTAACCTTAGATGTAATGTCAGGGCAAAATGAGGAAAATAACGATACCTATCAACTTGACCAAGAACCCGCCCAAATCACCCTCGCCATTCTGCAAGCCTTTCATGCCGATGTCGAGGCACATGGGGCGCGTTTCATGCTCGTCCATTTGCCCCGTGACCGTAACTTAAGCGATTTAGTTGAGGGCAAATCCTTAACTTACCAAATATTACTAAACCACCTCGCTCAAGAACATACCCTCGTTCGGCCTGAACAAGGCCATTTAGAACAATTAGCCCAATTTTCAGTGAAAGAATTATTTATTACTAGCCACTATTCCGCCAAAGGTAATCAATTTGTAGCGCAAGCCCTCACTGAGGCTATTTTAAAGTAAGATTACTATATATCGCTAAAATGTTAAAATATCGCTTAATAAAATTATCTCTCTTATTATTCACCAATGGGCTGATTATCGCCCTGTTGCTCTATGGGTTTGAACAGTATCTCTATTACACTGACCCGTTTTTGCAATTACCATTTGATAGTTTTTATTACAAAAACAACCAATTTTTCTATCCTGACCTCATTCCCCCACCTGACGCTAACCGCTTGAGTTGGGGGCAAGTCATTACAACCAATGAATTTAAATTACGAGAACGCCCCTTTAATCAACCGAAAGCCGCCGATATTTGCCGTATCATGGTTTTGGGCGACTCCTTTACCTACGGCGCAGGTCTCTCATGGGAACAGCGATTTACCTATTTAGTCGAAACTCAGCTTAACCAAGCCTTTCCGCAACAAAAATTTGAGGTATTCAACATTGGGCGGTCAGGTGCGCCCACAACAAGCGAGGTTAAAGAGGCGCAAAACCTGAAAGATTTGCTCACGCCTGATTTAATAGTAATAGGCTTTGTATTCAATGACCCCCAACCCAAAAATCAAGATTATCGCCTTGAGAAAGAGCTTTTTGATACAAAATATGGCACTACCGTCCAACAATGGATAACCACCATTGCCCATATAGGGTTGCCCCAAACCGCCCAAACCACTCAAGATGCTATCAATAATTTGTTAATTTCTGCGGAAATTATCCCCTCATGGGAGGTTGGCCTGCAACGAACCTATCAACCTGATTCCGCCGAGTGGCAAAATTTCGAGCAAGCCTTACGCGACCTTAAACAACTTTCAGATGATTTACAGCTACCGCTGCCAATTTTCATGGTGTTGAACCAAGGTGTTTACGTCAATCAGCCCACTGATTACAACGTGCAAGCCCCCGCCTGGCCGATTTATTTACGTTGGTTACACCAAGCCGAGCAAACGGCTGCCCAAATCGGCTTTCGACATTACAACCATGAGGCCGAATTATTACAGCTTTCACCCGCCGCTATCCCGCTGAATGTCCTTGACCAACATCCCTCCGCCCAAGCGAATCAGCTTTATGCCCAAAAACTCTTTACGACCTTAGCCGCAGATTTTAAGGTCGGGCATTTATGTCCTCAGCCTAACGGAGCTAGATCCATTAGCCCCACCCCTTTATCACCCAAACGCTTACTGAGTATTAAATTTGGCTCAAGCCTCCGTTTTTGGGGCTATGTTATTAACCAAACTGAACCACTCCAATTGAATTTTGGCTGGCAAGCATTAGATAAAATTACCGTAAGTTATCAGATTAAACTTGAATTAATAGATGCTCAAGGCAAAACATGGGTTGAGCAAGAAAGCGTTCCCTGTCAAGGTAAATGCCCCACCCCCTTATGGCCGTCTGGCTTCATTGCCCCACCAGGTGCAGAGATAATTTATTGGCCTGAGAAAGGAACGATAACCCCGCTACCTTTAACCCAAATATCGCCCCAAAAAGCGTTCCGTGATGTTCATCAACTCACCTTCCCCCCCACTATGCCCACAGGCAGCTACACCTTAACCCTGAGCATACTTGACCACACCACGCCAATAACGGCGTATGACGAGCTAGGCCAAACCGAATTGCCCCAAGTTATCTTGGGGACACTGAGGCAAGATTAGACAACTCATTTTACACTCAACGGCGTAGGCAACTCCAATTGCCCCACTGGCACCGCTTTTTTCGCCGCATCAAAATAATAAATCACCACCGCCACCGTATATTCACCAGGCGCGACCTCTGTTAAAGGGATAACATAATCCGCCCGCAAAATCTCCGCCCCATCTAAACTGACCATGCCCCGTTTTTGAATCACATCCACTCCTGCCACCCGTTGCCGTTGCGAATCAAGCAATTGTACGGAAATGGTATAATCCATAATCACCTGATTTAAGCCCTGCCAGGCTAAAGTGACAATTGCCTGTTTCGGCTCAATTTGGTAACGGAAACCCACTATTTTAACCGAGTTTCCCATCATTAAATCAGTCGGCTCAAGGTCTGACGGCAATTGTGTCGCGGTTGCAGTAAAATCCACCTGGTCAGACTCTAAGCGATAGCTTTGCACCTCATAATTGTCATTCTTACTAACATGAACTAATTGCCCCTGCTTTGCCAACAAAAAAGAAACCGTATCAAACACCGCATCTTCATGTTTATCCTCCCGCGCCCCGCTGAGATGTCTAATAAAATGAACGGTTTGATAACCTGCGGTCATCTTCGTTAAGGTCGCTTGAATCTGCGGCTTAGAAACAGGCAGATAATCAAACTTAGTCTGCCCCCGATATAGGAAATCTAACACATAATTATGGCGCAGATTACCCGCCTCACGCGGCAACAAATAAATGACCTGTGGGTCATTTTCCTTGCTCATTAATTGTACTAATTCGATAGATGGCCTATCAAACACCGCCGCCACTTCAGGTTGTTGCGCCCATATAACGAAATAACTTTGATACGCCTGATAGGGCAACCAAATGACACCCCATAACAAAAATGGGGCGAAAGCCAACCACTCCGCCTGCTTAAATTGCCCTAATCGCGCCCGCAAATAACCATATATTTCAGCCCAAGCCAACGCAATAAAAGCGTAAGTCGCGGGCATAGCCCCTAGCAACCGAAAATAATGGGGCGCATCTTCAAAGGTTAAAATAGACGGGGCGACCATGCCCACCCAATAAACCAGTAATAACAAGTAAGGCCAGGCTTGATGTCGCCATAAGCTGATGAGCAGCCCCATAACGAAACATATCGCCAATAAGGGCGATAGCAAGGGTTGGTCAGGCAGCCCCGATAACCAACTGCCACTCCCCGAATATCCCAAAAATACCCCACCATGCGTCCATAAACTCAATTTTAACAAAGTGAATGAATCAATCCAGCCAGTTTCACTATTAAAAATCACTTTATTCGCCGTCCGTGTCACTTCAGGCGTAGTGCCACTGAAAAAGAACCACAATAATGGTAACGCAATGAGCCAACTCACGCCCGTCACTAACGCAACATTACGCCCTTGTAGCGCGACCGTCTCCCCCGCCCACCGCGCCCGCGCATAACGAAACATAAAGGTCACGGGAATAACCAATAACATGGGCGCAGAGCCTTCATAGAGATAAAAACTCAGGCCAATACAGCCCGCCGCGCCGAGTAATTTTAACAAATTATACCTAGAATTGCTACGACAAAATAACTCCAACGCCACCAACGCCAAACATGGCGTTAAGATATATTCATAACCAATGCGACTGGCATGAATTGCCCAGAGAGATGTTGCCAATAATAAACTACTAAATAAGGCCACTAGAGGCTGAGAGGCAAATAACTGCCGCATCGCCCGAAAATTAACCCCTATCAGCAAGCAGCCAAACGTGGCCGTTAAAGCCCGTTGCACCCACACTTCTTTGCCAAACATTGCAAACATACCTGCCAACAAATACATATAGCCCATCGGGGCTTGCTGTAATCTCGGCGAAATCAGGGTGAAATGACCATGTAATATATCCACCGCATCCAGCGCATGGCTGGCTTCATCAAAGGTAAAGCCTGGTGGCAGTTGCTCTAATTTGTAGAAACGCAAAAAAATGGTTAAGATGAAGGCCAATATCAATATAAAATGCCTGGCCGTGCGAGAAATAGGGATTGTTTTTATCATCATGCGGCCTATCTTAACCCAAATTCATAAGTTACGCTAATTTTTAGCCATTATAAGGTTTGAAACCTTATAATGGCTTACAAAATTTATCTCATGACCTCAAAACTCCTCTTAGCTTTCATTGTATTACTAACCATCATCGGCTTATTCATTCCGTTTTACCCTAGCAACCTCATTGCCAGTCTCATCTTGTCGGGTTTTCTGCCTGGTTACGCCCTCATCAACTTACTTAATCTCCCCATGAAGCCTGCCGAGCAACTACTCATCGGCATAGCCACCAGTTATGCCTTAACAATTACCTTAATTATGGGCATAGTCTTTATCGGCCTACCGCTTAACACTCTCAGCCTCGCCATTGGCCTCATTGGTTTAACGGCTCTCTTTATCGGTCTCAGCCCTAAAACGCCTCCCATTAAATTACAATCAATCGCAATAATGGATAATTTTTGGCTAACAATACTTTTAGTTCTAGCCGCATTTTTCCGTGTTTATCAGGTGGAATATTCCGATTATCAAGGCGATGAAGCAGGCATTTTACTCCAAGCCATCGCCATTTTTCAAGGCAATTTAGAGGCCATTCTCACCCGTTTCAAAGGGCCAGGCGAGGTTTTCGTGCTGAACGCTATCGCGGGGTTAACCAACAATATGGACGAACTTACCATGCGGCTGCCCTTTTCGCTCGCCAGTGCCGCCGCCGTTGGCTTAGTTTATTTGTTAGGCCGCCGCATGTTCAGCCAATCCGTTGGCCTCATGGCCGCCGCCCTCATGGTTGTTGAGGGCGTTTATGTTTCTTACGCCCGCACCGCCCAATATCAAAACACCCTCCTTTTGTTAAGCCTCGCCAGCCTCCTCTGCTTCTATCGCTATTATCAACTTGAAAGCAAACCCCGCCCCTTGCATGCTTTAGGCGCGTTCCTGCTCGCCGTCGCCTTTTTATTACATTTTGAAACAATTTTCCTCTTCCCCGTTGTCTTTTACCTCACTTGGGCTGATTTAATCCTCCCTCACCCCAACCCTCTCCCAAAAGGCGAGGGAGTTATTTTTATCCCCCCTCTCCCTTTGGGAGAGGGGACGGGGGTGAGGGTAAAACTCCCTCTCCTAGTAGGAAAGGCTTGGGGTGAGGGTAAATTTTTCTTAACCCGACTCATCACTTGCTGGCCGTCTATCATTATATTTATTATTATTACAGCCTCATTCTACCTGCCCTATCTCCTCCAACCAAGCATTAGTAATACAGGTACATACCTTGAAGGGCGTATCAGCAGCGGCGACTCGCCCCCCTTCAATAACTTTGACCACTTTTTTTATTACGAAGCCTTCAAATATAACTCTACTTATTACGCCCTCATGTTCGGTAGTGTATTACTAACCCTAGCGATTTTCAGCCTTCACCGCGCCCTCCGTAGCACAGGCTTAAGCCTGTTCTACCTTATTATCGCTGTTTTTGGCCTCATTGCCATAAGTGTAATATTAGTCAATTTAGGCCAATATCGCCTCTCCGCCGCCCTACTCGCCATAGCAATTGCCCTTTTCTTCATTATCGTAATATTCTCCCCCGCCACGCCCCATGCCCAACGCACTTTGTGGCTATGGCTCGCGCCTGCGGGTTGGGTCTATCTCTTTCTGGTCAATCGCCCTGGCAAACATCATTATCTTTTTTGGTCAGCTTTATTACTCTTAATTGCGCTGGCCTGGCATTGGTTAGCCCGTCAAATTCAAGCCCGCCTGCCTATCAGTCCGCGCCTCGCTTGGGGTAGCTTAATCATCCTGGCTTTAGTCGCTTGGTTCATCTTTGCCGCCCACACCTATATGCTACTGCTTCGCACCGATTTAGAATATATCTTAACCTATCCCGAACACCAAAGCCCCTTTTATCCCACCGACCCCGCCTACCCCTACCGTACCCGTATCGGTTTTGGCTATCCCTATCGGCTCGGCTGGCAAGTGATAGGCCAACTCAAACGCAACGGCCAATTTGAGGGCAGTTGGATTGCGAATGATGACGGCAACGCGCTCATCTGGTACATGTTGGATACACCCCAGACGGCCTGTTATCCGCAGTATATTATCCAAAGTGACGTTACCTTCAAGGGTGATGACACCTTAACCGTCCCTTTCCAACCCCAAGAGTGGGGCTATATAAATCGTTATCAAATTTGGACAAATAATCACCTCCGCATGAAGGTGTGGGAATTTGCCCCCGACACACCGCCAACCAAGCCGCAAGATATAACGCAACCTAACCATTTCCCACTCTCCATCAAACCCAGTGATTTCCCCATATTAAATCGCGAAACAGCCACGCCCACACCGCAAACGCCCCTCAATCCGCCCCTCATTTTGGGCGAAGGCTCGGAGCTAAAATTGAATGCCCCGCCCGAATATCTGGCGCGCGCCAAGCAATTAGATGGCCGTATTGCTTTGTTAGGCTATGATTTGGAGAATCAATATAAAACTATGCTGCCCATTACGCTCTATTGGCAAACGCAACAAACCCTCAGTTTGCGTTATAAAATATTTGTCCACCTCATTGGGGCTGATGGCCGCGTTTGGTCGCAAGCCGATGATTTTCCCGCCTGCGGCACCATCCACGCCAATCAATGGGGGCCAGGCCAAATCGTCTTAGACCGTCATCTGCTCAAACTCCCCCCTGATTTACCACAGGGTGACTATACCTTACAAATTGGTTTCTATGAACCCGACCTTAACCTCCGCCTCAATTATTTTGACATCGCGAATAATGAACAGGGCAATTATCTGAGCGTGAAAATTAAGAAGTGAGAAATGAGAGGTAAGAAATTAGGATATAAAATGAGATAATGTTATAATAAAATAGCAGTTAAAAATTTCAATTTATAGCAAGGAGAGATAAACATGACTACCACAGTAGTTAAAGAAGAAGAACTTGAAGGTTTAGACTCAACCTCGGGGGGGGATACCTTAGAATCTTACCCCATTGACAGTGTACTCATTCGTACCGAAAATCGGACAGTTTATGAAATTGTGCGCCGCATGCGTAACAAACAATATATTTTAGACCCTGAGTTTCAGCGTGATTTTGTGTGGGACGAAAAAAAACAAAGTCGGCTCATTGAATCCATGTTAATGCGGATTCCCCTGCCCGTTTTTTATCTGGCTGAAAATGATAATGGTGAAGTTATCGTAGTGGACGGCTTACAACGGCTCACCACGTTTTATCGCTACTTGGATAATGAGCTAACGTTACGGGGGCTAGAATCAACGAGCTTACAACTAGAGGGTAAAAAATTTGCCGATTTATCCCCTAAATTACAAAATCGTTTAGAAGATACCCAACTCATTTTATATCTCATTGATGCCAAAGCCCCTGAACGGGCTAAACTTGATATTTTTGAACGGGTGAATGGGGGAGAACCGTTGACGCGTCAACAAATGCGAAATAGTTTGTACATGGGACAAGCCACGCAATGGCTAAAAGTGCAAGCCAAAAACCCCGCATTTTTTACAGCTACCGCAGGCAGTATTAACGCTAAAACCATGCGCGATCGCGAGGTGATTAACCGTTTTTGTGGCTTTCATTTACTTGGTTTAGAAACATATAAAGGGGACATGGATAATTTTCTAGCGGCTACCTTACGTCACATGAACGGCATGGCTAATTTAACCGCGCTGAGTGAAGCTTTCCAAACCAGTATGACTAATAATCATAATGTTTTTGGTCAACATGCCTTTCGTAAACATAAACCAGGCGTTATTTGGCGTAATATCATCAATGTGGCATTATTTGATGTCTTTTCAGTCATTTTAGCGCGCTATCCCATAGAATGGGTACAAACCCACGCGGAAACCATTCATCAAATTTTCTTTGAACTAACCACCAATAAAATATTTAATGATGCTATTACTAACTCGACTAATAGTTTACGTAAAGTTCAGACTCGCTTTGAATTAGCTGAAGCCGCTTTTAAGGAGTTATAAGCCATGTTAACCCAAATTATGGTGGAACATTTTAAGTGCTTCAAAAAGTTAAAATTGCCTTTAGCCCCCTTAACCTTATTATCAGGTATGAATGCAAGTGGCAAATCTACCACGCTACAGGCATTGATTTTATTGCAACAAACTGTTACCGAACAGGAATGGAGTACCTCACTTTTTCTCAATGGTGAAAATATTACGTTAGGTGCAGCCAGTGATGTGATTGATAAAGTGACAGGACGGCGTGAATTTAAGATTGGGTTACAAACTGACCAAATTG
>Ga0316608_1000859_pt1 | contig 12956 bp, 7 predicted proteins | sample MIS2016152B_MG_FD_207673 | JGI IMG/M metagenome (GOLD analysis project Ga0316608, IMG submission 207673) | Microbial mat bacterial communities from Middle Island sinkhole, Lake Huron, Michigan, United States - MIS.2016.152B | ecosystem: Environmental > Aquatic > Freshwater > Lake > Sediment...
TTCGGTTCTGACAAAACGTCAAAAAAAGATATTGGAAGCATTTGAAATTCCTAATATTTTTTAACATGGTTATTAACTTTTCACTTTAATTTAGGATTAAACAATTCAATATATTCTAATCTGTTTAATTTTCCAATTTCAGAAGGTAAAACCGAAATTTTATTATTTGTTAAAATAATATTTATAAGATTTGAAAGATTTCCAATTTCTTTTGGTAGAGAATCAATTTGATTATTTTTAAGTGTTAAACCTTTTAGATTTTTAAGATTTCCAATTTCTTTTGGAATATATTTAATACTATCCGATGAAAAATCTATGTAACTTAAATTTGTAATATTTCCAATATTTTCAGGTATAAAATTTATTTTTGGGAAATTTATAATTAAATCTGTATTCCAATTTAGATATCCGTTAAATGATTTTTGTTTTTTTACACCTTTTAGGTTTTCAAAAAAGTCATAAATATCTAAACTATCATTTCCAGTTAAATGTAACTGATTTAAGTTTGGAAGTTTAAGGATATTGCTGTCTATTTTAGTAATTTTATTATTCGAAATATTTAAATCTTCCAAGTTTTCAAGGCAATCAAATTCAATAGGAATTTCTGTTATTTTATTATTTGATAAATTTAATTTTTGCAAATTTTCAAGTTTTCCTATTTTATTTGTTAAAATAGTTATTTGATTAATACTTAAATCCAATTCAGTTAAATTTGTTAAATTACTTATTTCTTCTGGAATTGAAGTCAATTGATTATGACTAAAGTTCAAATAATTAGCACTTTTTAAGTTGCAAATTTCAGATGGAATTTCGACAAAATTATTATAATAAAAATTTATTTGAGTTATATTTGTAAAATTTGAAACAGAAAATGGTAGAGAATCTAAATTTTTATAAGCTAAATATAAAGGAGTAATTAATTCAGGATTACATAATAAACTTACCTGTGAATCGCAATATAATTTTTTAATAGAACTCAAATACGAACATAATTCGCTTGGAATTGAAGTAATGCCATTATTAGTTATATTTAAAGTATCTAAATTTTTTAGATTTTTTATTTCAACCGGAATTGTTTTTAAATTGCAACTTTGTAAATTTAAAATTTTTAAATTTTGTAAATTAAATAATTCAATCGGTATTACATTACCAGACAAATCAATATTTGTTATACTTTTAACTTCACCAATTTCTTTTGGTATTGAATCGTATAAAGGTAGTATTATTAAAAGTTTTGACGAGTCGTTGTTAATATTATATGAATATTCTCCAGGTCTCATACAGCTATATGATTGTAATTGAGTTGAATAAATATTTGAAATCCAAATTTCTTTTTTGAAATTTTTAATTGCTTTAAAAACTGATGAATAATCAAAATCAGGATAACTAAAACCACCATATAAATTTAAATTTGTTAAATTTTTTATTTCGGTTAAGTTTTCGGGAAAAGATTTTAAATTAATTGATGGTAAAAGAATTAATAATTTTGAAGAATCTAAATACTCTTCATTATTATCACTTGAAATGTTAATTTTTCTTTCGTAATTTTCAAATGCTTTAAAAACACTTTCAATATCTAATTTGTTGTATCCTCTTAAATTTAAAAATGAAAGGTTTTTAAGATTTGCTATTTCTTCGGGAATTTCAGTAATATTTGAAAAAGATAAATCTAAGGTTTCTAATTTCTTAAACTTGAGGATTTGTTCAGGAAGTTCACTTAAATACATTTTTGATAATTTCAAATATGTTAAATCTGAAAATTGTTCCAAAAAATTAAAATTTTCAAATTGCCAACCAGATAAATCTAATTTAGTCAGATTTCCGAATTTATAATCCTCTGAAATTGGCTTTAAATTATACTTCCAATAAGTTTCTAAATATAATTCTTTTAGATTTTTAAGATTAATTATTTCTTTTGGAATTGCTCTTATTTGGTTGTTCGATAAATTGAGAATTGTTAAATTTTGAAGTTTGCATATAACTTTCGGAAAAATATTGATATTATTATTGGAAAAATTAATTTCTGTTAGATTTTTTAATTTTGTAATATCTTGCGGAATCACACTTATTTGTACATAATCAGAAATTCCAATTAAAATTAAATGTTTTAAATTTGTAAGTTCACAAATTTCGAGAGGGAAAGTATCTAAACCGCAATAATTTAATTCGAGATATTCCAAATTTTTCAATTTTTTTATTTCAGAAATATTTGAAATAGAATTTATACCACTTAGGATACCTTTATTATTATAAATTTCAACTCTACCCGTAATTGAAAGATATTTTAGATTTTTCATTTCTAAAATAACTTTCGGAAATTCAGTAATACGAACGTCGGAAAGTATTAATGAATCTATTTTATCAAGGATTTCTGCTCTTGAACTGTCGTTTGTGTAATAATCGTAACCTTGCCAGTTCGAAAATTTACAGGTATATTTAATAATATTATCTATACTTTCGTTGGTTATTCCTGTCTGTGCCACACAAATATTCGCACAAAGGCAAAGGAAAATTAGGAGTATAAGAGTTTGGAATTTTTTCATTTGATTCTAATATTTTCTTAATGGATCTTCATAATAATATAAAATGCGTAATTTAGATTCATCTCTTTCAACTATTTTTATTTCATTGATTTGATTTTTCATAAAGATTACATTAAATCTTTCTTGTAAAGAGTCTTTTAATATTTTAACTTCATAACTTTTTATATCATAAACAGTATTTTCAATAACAGGTTGATTGATTTCAATGTCAAAATTTTTATCAAATCCAACGGATAGTGTAAAATACATTTTAATTAATTCTTCAGGACTAACACTGTTATTTTCTGCTTGAATTAAATTTAAAATTTTTGCAGGATGAATTAACTCGCCTTCATAAATTGTTGACAATACTTTACGCTCTCTGCCCATTACATCGTGTACTTGATAAAAAATATCATAATCAGTAAAATAATCTGCAATTTCATTTGGAATGCTATCTATTTCTTCAAGTTGGAATACATAAATTGAGTTACCAATTGGTAATAATTCTCCAGTGCTTATAGCATCAAGATAATATTCTGTTTTTAATCTTATTGCTTCATCTACAGAGATTATCATGCAAAAAGGAATTAAAAAATCAATATATTCCTCAGTTTTTAGACTATCTTCACTTAATTTTAAGTCATAGAATAGGTCATTTATGAATAGATAGCCACAATTGCCTTCAAGTAATTTATATCTTTTTTCCCACGAAATTTTCCAAACTTCAATTACTACTTCTTCATTATAAAACAAAACAAATGAATCAGGCTCAAAACTTAAAGTTTTTTTATATTCAAGATAATCATTTTCAATTTTATTGTAAAATAAATCTATAGCACTAGTCTGTGCAACACCAATATTCGTCAAAAGGCAGAATAAAAAGATGATTATTAGTTTTTTCATGTTTTTTTGTTTACTTATATGGATTTATTGATATAATTGCCTCATCACTATATTTATATGCATTAACAAAAAATGGTCGTATTTCTTGGTTTTCTACATAACCTGCATAATAATAGATTTGATTATAGTTAAAGAACATGTAACAGATTTGAGGTATTCCGTTTTCATTCAAGGTTATTTTATAATTAAATGAAATGGTTTTATTAAATTTTTCAAATGTGGTAGTAATATTTTCAATTTTTAAAATTTCTATATTACTTTCAAATCCATATGTTAGATAAAGAAAACAAATTATTCTTTCTTCTATGCTGCAAGTTGTATCAGGATTTTCTAAAAAATAGATTTCGTTAAAAGTATTTGAACTATAGACTTTCTCATTAAAATAAATTACTAAATATTTATAACTTGAAGACCATGTTTCATAATATTCATAATAAAATTCAGTATTTGGAAGTACATTTTTTACTTGTTCCGGTATAGTGTCAATTTTTACAAAAAAGATATAATCGTGAGTATCTGTTTTTAATGTATCTCCTGTGATAATGCAATTATTTCTTAATATAATAAATTCTTCCAGTTCTTTTTTTCTTTTTTTATCTAATTCCAAATACGATGTTTTACTAGAATTAAACAAGTATATTGGAAAAATTATTTTTGCATTTTCAAGACCTGCTTCTATTGAAAGAGACATAAATAAAGAATATTCATCATAGCAATTATACGATTTACTCATGCCTAAATTCACGCAAGCAAACTTTGCTTCTTTTGGAATTTGACTTTTTATGTTTTGCTCATTGTCTTTAGTAAAGTATAATACAATTATATCGTTTAATAGTTCTTTATTTTTGTAAATATCATTAAATACAGAATCACGTTTTAAAAAATCTAATTGCTTTGTATCTATCTGTGCCACACCAATATTCGTTGAAAGGCTGAGTAAAATTATGATTATGAGTTTTTGAAATTTCATTTTATTAAATTTAATGTTACAAAGTAAAGAGTAAAACTTGGGGTTTTACCCTTAAAGTGTATTAAATTTAAATAATTTTCACCAAATAATATTACAACTTTTACCTTCAAACCAAGATATGATTTTTTGTTTTTCTTCTTCGGAGAAGTTGTTACCTGACAAATTTAAATATCCCAGTTTTGCAAGATTTTTTATTTCTTCGGGTAATGTAGTTAATTGATTATTATTTAGATATATTGTTTTTAAATTATTTAAATTACCAAATTCTTTGGGTATTGAAATTAATAAATTATCAGACAGATATAAAGTTTCTAAATTGAATAATTGTCCAATTTCACAAGGTAGTTCTGTTAATTGGTTGTTTGATAAACTTAAAGTAGTTATTTTAGTAAGGTTACCAATTTCGTTTGGAATTTCGGTTATTTGATTTTCATTTAATATCAAATAATATAAGTTATTGAGATTTCCGATTTCCTTAGGCAATAAATTTAATTGATTACCGCCCAAAAATAATTCTTTTAAATTCGTTAGATTGCCAAATTCATTAGGTAATGATTTTAAATTTCCTTTAAGATTAAGATATTTCAATTCTGGAAGTTGTCCAATTTCTTTTGGCAACGTAGTAAAACTACCTGAAAGAGTTAAATATTTTAAGCCCGGAAAATTATTTATTTCTGATGGAATTGAATCAACTGGTGGAAAATAAATAGTTAATAAATTGTATTCTATATCAATATTACGACTGGTTCCAATTGATAAACTCCAAATGTAATGTTGAAAAGTTTTGCAAAATTTTACAAAATCCAAACTGTCGTTACCCAATAAATATAATTCATCCAAATAAATTAGATTTATACTTACAGGTAATTCTTTAAAATTATTATTACTTAAATCTAAAACCTTTAATTTTTTCAAGTTCCAAAATTCTTTGGGTAAATTTTCAAGTTTATTTTCAATTAAAGATAATGATTGTAAATTTTTAAGTTTCCCTATTTCTTTAGGAATTTCAGTTAATTGATTAAATCCTAAATCCAATGTTGTTAAATTGTAAAGATTTCCAATTTCAGGTGGAATTTTAACTAATTCATTTCCTTTTAATTGTAATTCTGTCAAATTTTCGAGACAATCAATTTCAGCAGGTATTTCAGTTATATTATTTCCACTTAAATCCAAACTTGTTAATTTATAGAGGTTCCCAATTTCTTTTGGTAATTTCGAAATTTGATTATTCCTTAAATTTAAATACGTAAGATTTGTTAAATTTCCAATTTCGTTTGGAATTGTATCTATTTGATTGTTACATAAATTCAATGAATTAATAGTTTTTAAACTGCAAATTTCAATTGAAAATTCAGATAATTGATTATTTGATAAATCCAAAATTTGCAAATTTGTAAAGTATTTTATTTCTTCACCTAATTTTACTAAATGAGTTGTACTTAAATCAAGTTTTGTTTTTGCTTCAGGATTGCAAAACAAATCCAATTGTCTATCATACTTAAAATCTTTTAAAGAACTCAGGAAAAAACATAACTCATTGGAAACATTGTAAATCTTATTATTTTCAATATTTAATGTTTCCAGATTAACAAGTTTTTCCATTTCAACCGGAATTTCAGTTAAATTATTGTTTTTAAGGTTAAGTGTTTTTAAATTCACCAAATTAAATAATTCAACCGGAAGTTCTGAGAGTGAATTATGACTATCCGAAAAATCAATATTTGTAATATTTTCAATATCTCCTATTTCTTTTGGAAACGACTTTAATCGAGGTAAAATAATTAAAAGTTTTGAAGTATCTTCATTTATATTATAACCTAAAAATTCACTAAATTCAAAATAATTATTTTCAATTCTGTATGTTGTTGAAATCCAAATTTCCTTTTTAAAATTTTTTATAGCAGGAAAAACTGTTAAAATGTCCAACATTGAACTTCCTAAATCTAAATACGACAGATTTAAATTTGAGAGTTTTTTAATTTCAGGTAAATTTGCTGGAAGTTTCGAAACCTCAGGAATTATTATCAACAATTTGGAAGTATCAGTGTTTTCCTGATATTCATAATTTGATATAAGTATTTCTTTATCAAAATCTTTAAACACATCAAACAAATTGTAAATATCAAGACTGTCATTTCCGTGTAAATTGAGATAAGTAAGATTTTTTAAATCAGCAATTTCGTTTGGTATATTTCGGATATTAGAATTTGATAAGTTTAAGTATTCTAAGTTTTCAAGCGATAAAATTTCTTTTGGAAAAGATAGAAAATAAATTTCACTCAAATTAAGGTATTGTAAATTTGAAAGTCCGGTCAAGAAATTCAAATCCTTTGGAATTCTATAATTTAAATCTAGTTTAGTTAGTTTTGTTAATTCTCCTAATTGACTTAAATTCTGAGGTTCTATTAAATTCCAATTTCCTGCTAAATATAATTCAGTTAAGTTTTTAAGTTTTGAAATATCTTTTGGAATTATGCCAATTTCATTGACTGTTAAATTTAGAATTTTAAGATTGGTAAGTTTTAAAATTTCTTGTGGAAAAACTTCAAATCCCGAAAAAGATAAGTTTAGTTCTTCTAATTTCTTGAGATTTACAATTTCTTTCGGAATACTCCATATACATTCAACAGGAAAACCGGTTCGAATAGTTAAATGTTTTAAATTTGATAATTCGCAAATTTCAAGAGGAAAAGTGTCAATTTTACAATTGGTTAAATCCAGAAATTCAAGATTTTTCAATTTAGTTATTTCTGAAATATTTGATAAAGTTTTTTGGTATGACCAATCTCCTGAATATACAAGTTCGTCATTATCAAAATAAGATAAATCAAGATATTTGAGTTCGGGAAATTTAAAAATATATTCAGGAATTTCAGTTAATCTTGTACTTAAAAGTCTAATACCTGTAATTTTATTATATAAATCCAATTTAACAAATTTATCGGGATACCAACAAACAAAATCAACAATATAATCTTCCAAAAACTTAAGAGAATCAGTTCTTACAAAATTAATTATTTTTCGTTTCTGATAAGTTATTGTATTTAAATATTTTAAATTAATGCATTGATTAATAAAATCTTGTAAATAATAATCGTTGTTGGGAATATCGGTATAATCTAAACTTGAAAAATCAAGTGTATCAACAAGTTCAAGTTTCACTTTTCTGAGACTATCATTTTTATATTTATAATAACCCAACCAATCGGGAATTTGACTTTTAACAGCTAAATCAAATAGCACTACACTTTTATAATCTCTTTGCGAAAACAAACTTCCTGCTAAAGAAATTAAAATACAGATTATTAGAATTGATTTTTTCATAAGTTTAATCTTTAATCAATTTGTAAAAATTGAAGCAGTGTATTTTTATTTTCATTCTTTATAAAGTATAAAATGTCAAATTATCTATTTTTATTTTTTACAAAATATAAAAGTTTAATAAAAAGTAATTAAAATACTGATGATTTAGGAAAATTTGATTAAAACCAAAAGAGCCACTTTAAAAATGGCTCTTTCTTTTAAAATTTGCTTTTATATTTCATCAGGTATAACTTTTGCAAAACTAATGTCGAAAAAGCGTTTTTTTGGTCGTTCAATCATGTGACTTAGGAAGTTGTCGTAAATATTGTTGAACTGAAATTCGTTTTTGTTGTAGAAATAATCGGGCAACGGAAAATTTTCAATTTGTCCCATATCTATTGTCGAACAGTTATATTCCTCAATTTCTTTGTAGGTCGAAACATTTGTCAAAACCGGCATTTTACCATATTCTTCGCGTAGAAGTAAATCAAGAACTTTGTCGGAAAGTACATTGCAAAAACGTTTGTCGTAAATTGAACATTCTCCTGCACGTGCATAATAGCCAACAACTTGCGAACGTGCATCAATACCTGTTTTTTTCTTAATTTCCGAAGCAATAACACCTGCAATTCCTCCAAGATGATTGTGCCCGTATTCATCAATTTCGGAACTTGCACAAACTCTTTCCGGTTTACCGGTTTTTTCACTATACCATTTAGTTCCTTCAGCCACAGCAATTAATAAATATTTTTTCGAACATTTATTGTACATTTCTTTTACTTTATCAAAAAAACGTTCAGTATTTTCCTTAGTCATTTCATATTCAGGAATAAGCGAAATTTTTGCACCGCCATACATTGCACTTCCGGTAAGCCATCCGGCATCTCGTCCCATAATTTCTAAAACTAAAATTCTGGAATGTGATTCTGCTGTAGTTCTGAGTTTTGCAGTAAATTCAGCAATATTTATAGCTGCCGATGGAAATCCGGGACAAAGCGAAGTTTCGTAATTTTCTTTGTCAAAATCGTGAAAAGTTCGTGTACGAATGTCATTGTCAATAGTTTTTGGAAATCCGATAACCGGAATTCCTTCTTGCTCATATAGTTTCTTGGCTGCACCGTTTGTATCGTCACCGCCAATTGTAACTAAAACATCAATTTTGTATCTTTTCAAATTCTGCAAAACCTGGTCAACTCTGTTTTGTGGATTATTCTTTGTTGGAAATGGATTTGTTCTGCTTGATAATAAAGCTGTTCCACCATACCAGCCATCATAAGGTTTACCCGATAAATCAACAATATCACCATCTCCGAGTAATCCTTTCCAGCCCTTTAAAATTCCGTAAACTTTATAGCCAAGAACGGCTGCTCTACACTTAATTGCCTCTATACTTGCATTTAAAGCAGCAGTATCGCCACCACCTGTAAGAATAGCAAGTTTTTTTCCTTCAAAAAGTCTTGACGCTTTCATTTTTTTCTTTTTTTATAGTTTTTGTTTTTATCTAATTAAATCTTAAATTCGAACCGTAGAAAATTTATATAATGTTAAAAAATATTTATTTTTTTGTAAAAAAACGAATTAAATATATAAAATTTAATTTAAAAAAGAAGAAAAATTGATAAAAATTTTAAAATTAATAAATCCTTGAAAACAATGTGAACTTTCAAGACCAACACAAATTGAAAATAATAATTATTGATTAAATCTAAAATTAATATAAAATGTATTTATTTTTTGATACCGAAACAACTGGACTTCCAAAAAGTTATAAGGCAAAAGTTGAAGATGTAAATAATTGGCCCAGAATGGTTCAGATTGCGTGGAGTTTGTATGATGAAAAAAAGCAGGAAATTGAATTCATGGATTTTATAATTAAACCCGAAGGTTATACTATTCCAAAAGAAGTTTCTAAAATTCACAGGATAACAACCGAAATGGCAAATGAGAAAGGTCATAATTTAGCAGATGTTTTAACAAAATTTGCTGACAGAATTGAAAAAGCCGATTATGTTATTGCTCATAATATTAGTTTTGATGAGAAAATTGTGGGAGCAGAATTTATCAGAACAAATATTGCACATAATTATCATAAAAAGCAGAAAATTTGCACTATGCAAAGTTCAACAAATTTTTGTAAAATATCGGGCAATTATGGATATAAATGGCCTAAACTTTCTGAACTACATACAAAATTATTTAATACCGATTTTGAAGATGCTCATAATGCAGCAGTTGATATTTCGGCAACAGTCAGATGTTTTTGGAAACTTATTGAATTAAAGGTTATTAAGTTACAGTAAAAATATAAATAATAATGCAAATCTCTTAAAATTGTTTTTTCAAAATATTTTATTATTGATAAAAAATAAATTTAATATGAAAATATATACAAAAAGTTTTATCACACTAATTGCATTTTTAATATTTGCAAAATTTTCGTTTTCGCAAAACAAAGAAATAAATTATAATAATATTCCATTTTCAACAGATACAAGTCATATAACTATTTGGAATGGTGAAAAATACATTCCATTTTTTATCAAAGGAATTAATTTTGGAGTTGCAGTTCCCGGAAAATTTCCGGGTGAGTTATCAGTTTCCCGTGAGCAGTATGGCAGATGGTTTAAAATGATAAAAGAAGCAGGTTACAGTTCTATAAGATTATATACTTTGCATTATCCTCATTTTTATGAAGTTTTAGATTCGTTTAACACTGCAAATCCACAAAATCCATTATTCTTTTTTCAAGGTGTCTGGCTTGAAGAAGAACTAGAAGGATTCACAGGTGATTTATATTTTTTAACAGATTTTTTTTCGAATGAAATAGAAGAAAATATTGACTGTCTGCATGGTAATAAAATTATTGAACAACGACTAGGTAAAGCTTGGGGTACATATACTATTGATGTTTCGAAATGGTTAATCGGATATATAATTGGACGCGAGACATATCCCCAAGAAATAATTCTAACAAATGAAAACCATGCATCTATAACAAATTTTATTGGAAATTATCTTTCAATAACAGGATGTTCACCAGCCGAAGCCTGGATTACTGCCAGATTAAACCATCTAATTGAATATGAAAATATTAACTATGAAACTCAACATCCAGTAAGCTATTCGAGCTGGCCTACACTTGACCCGTTAGCACATCCATTTGAAGGCAATGAATGGGAAGATGTTGTTAGTATTGACCTAGCAACTATTGATATTACAAATGCACCGGCAGGAGTTTTTATAAGTTATCATGCCTACCCATATTATCCTGATTTTATAAGTGATGATCCTTTATACCAAGAATTTAACGACGATTTGGGACAAAATAGTTACTTAGGATATTTGACTTATCTGAAAAATCATTACAATAATTTTCCATTGATAATTGCCGAATTTGGAGTACCATCAAGTTGGGGTGTAGCACATTATACTATGAGTGATATGAATCATGGTGGACAAGATGAAATTGAACAGGGAAATACTGATTTGAGATTGTTTAAAAATATTGAAGATTCCGATTGCGCCGGAGGAATTGAATTTTCGTGGATTGACGAATGGTTTAAACGTACTTGGATTACAGATCCAATTGATTACATGCCTGATAGAAGAATTCTTTGGCATAACATAACTGCAGCTGAACAAAATTTTGGATTAATAAAATTCAATCGACCTTTGGTTATGGAAACAATTGAAAACTATCCGATTGGAAATCAAATTACTGAAATTAAAGCTGGTGCTGATAATGCATTTTTATATTTAAATTTGCAAATTTCAGAGCCTTTTGTAAATCTAGATGAAATGTGGATTGGTTTTGATACTTATAATTCGGATTTGGGAGAATCTATTTTACCTGAAGGTCAGTTAATTAGCAATAGAGCTGAATTTGCTTTAAAAATTACAAATTATTCAGCTCAACTATATGTTACTCAGGCTTATGATTTATTCGGAATATGGCATGGAACTTCTGAACCCGAACAACTTTATCATTCCATAGCAACCGATGGAGCTCCTTGGAACATAGTTAGATGGAAAAACAACAATGGAGATGAAGATGTTCAGTTTATTGGAAATTTGAAAGTTAATCACAGCTTTTTTCCCGAAAATTCTGAAGATGCTGTAACTGTTTTTAACGACCATCTCGAAATTAAAATTCCATGGTCGCTTTTGCAATTTGTTGCCCCTAGCGAAATGATTGTTTTTAATGATGATAGAAATACTCCACAACCTGAAAGTACTACTTCTGATGGTATTAAATTTTCAGTTTTTTACAAAGATTTTTCTGCCGAAACAACCAACAGATTTACCTGGGATTTTTGGAATACATGTCTTGATGTGGTTGAAAATAAGAAAACTTCATATTTTATAATGAAAAATGGACTTACTGATTTTAATAATCCGGCAATTGCAATTGCTGATAGTTTAAATACTGAAAATGGATATCCATTTATTGTAAATTCAACTAATGGAATTTTGAAAAATGATTTTGATTTAGATGGAGATTATTTCGAAAGTTTATTACTTGAAAATACTCAAAATGGAAATTTGAATTTAGAATTAGATGGTTCTTTTACATATTTACCTAAAGCAAATTTTTCGGGAATTGATAGTTTTACTTACTGTATTTATGATAATTACAGCTTATCTTCAGAAGCAAAAGTTTATATTTATGTTGATGAACCTTATTCTGACATTTTTCAAATTACTGATAATGAAAAAGCATCCGTTATTGTTTTTCCAAATCCGGTAACAGAATTTTTGACAATAAAATCATCTGAAAAAATTGAAGAATTAAAAATATTTGATTACAAAGGTCAGGAAATTAAATCTGAAAAATTAAATTCAGAACTAATAACAATAAATGTTTCGGATTTTAAATCAGGAATTTATTTTGTAAAAAGTAATATTGGTAAAAACGTATTATTAAATAAAGTTATGGTTTTGAATTAAAATTTCAAAATCCGACAGTTACAAAAACTGTCGGATTTTAAATCTTGAATGTTAACATTATAAAAATTATTTGCTTCTTTTTACAACTTCATTTAATAGTTCTTTATCGAAATTATCAAGTAATTGATTTTCAATAATTTCTTCAGGATTTTTTTCACCATTCAAATTTCAAAATTAATTCAGTATTAAGTAATGAGACAATTTGAAAATTAAATAATTTGAAAATATTTAATTCAAATTCAATAAATTATAAAATTTGAATATATAAATAAATTTGTCTGGTTACTTAAATATTTTTTTATTATCAT
>Ga0316608_1000860_pt1 | contig 12948 bp, 10 predicted proteins | sample MIS2016152B_MG_FD_207673 | JGI IMG/M metagenome (GOLD analysis project Ga0316608, IMG submission 207673) | Microbial mat bacterial communities from Middle Island sinkhole, Lake Huron, Michigan, United States - MIS.2016.152B | ecosystem: Environmental > Aquatic > Freshwater > Lake > Sediment...
AAATTTCAAAACATTTTGAGCTACATCTTTCACAATTCCGGCATTGATCCCGATTAAATCTTCGCGGGTCATTCCTGGTTTGCGGGGTATTCCCGAAGTTATAACAACAACATCCGAATCAGCAGTCTTGCTGTAGTCGCTTGTAACACCAATAACACGGGTATCAAATCCTAATAATGTGGCTGTTTGCATCATATCCAGCGCTTTTCCTTCAGCTACTCCTTCTTTAATGTCGAGCAACACGATCTCACTGGCCAACTCTTTTTGCACCATTACGTTTGCACATGTTGCACCTACGTTTCCGGCACCAATCACTGTAATTTTACTCATAATCAAATCGTTTTATAATATCCTGTTTATTTTTAAAAAACCCAAAATTAGTAAAAAAGTTGACAGGAAAATGGGACGGATAATTTATTGTGAATTATTTAACAATAATTTCATAATCCTGTTCTAAAGGCTTATTATCAACAAAATTGAACAGCGTAAGTTGTCGTAAACTGTAAAAATAATTCCAATAATTACGAAGGGCTTCAATATAGCCATGTTTGGAGTTGTCTTTTTCGCGTAACGCATCGTTGAGGTTCAAAACATCGATTTTCCCGATTAAAAAGCGCTGTTTTGTTACATCGTAGCGGCTTTGGGCAATAGTATCTGCTTTAGCGGCAATCAGCACCTGGTCGTCCTGAAGGTTGAACTGCATCACCTGCACAAAAATATTCTGCTCAAAATCGGCTTGCTCCTGACTAATTTGCACATCTACCAACTCCCGGTTCGATTGCGCCATCTTAACTCTTCCTCTCCCTTGCCCCCAATCTATAATAGGTATGGTGAAACCAATTTGAAGTTGTTGCTCGTTTTGAAAAGGGTTTTCGTAAACAGGAGGGAGGTCGCTTTCGGCCGAATGGGTTAATCCATAAGAAGCATAAAGGCTTACATTTCTTCCCCGCTGGCCTTTTGCCTGGGCAACATCCCGGTTAGCCTCGACCAAACGCCGTTGCCGTGCTATTACATCGGGATTGTTTTGAGCAGCCAGTTGGAGTACCTTTTGATAATCCATTTCAAGGTTGGGGATAGAGTCGGGTAAAAGCAAATCGAAATTCATTTTTTCGTTGTATCCCAGAAACGACCGTAACCTCGATTTTTGAAGCTCCAGATCGATCTCGGCTTTATTGAGCGCGGTTTTGGCATTCAACAGACTAAGTTCCATTTGCAACAGGTCGTTTTGGGCTATGGTACCAATGTTATATCTCCCTTGGGCTATTTTAAAAAGGGTATCGCTATTGCTGTAGTTTATTTTTGAGATGTTTAGGTTTAGCTGAGCATTCGCCAAATCGAAAAACCGGGCGATGGCCCTTATTGATACCTGTTCAACGGCATCGATATAGTTTTTCTTAGCCTCTTCGTAAACCAGGGGTTCAATTTTCTTATCCCATCGTAATTGGTTAAAAGCAAATATAGGTTGCTGAAAGCCTATTCTTACCGGAGTTGACAGATATTGGGTTGAGCCGTCCTGGCCTATTTGATTAATGCGCTGTAGGTTACTGTTAACAAAAACCCTTCCGCCAGTTAATCCGATGTTTTGCCCAATCGATAAATTAGCCATGTTGCTGATACTTCTGCGCTCAACAAATATTTCATTCCCCTGATCGCTGGTTTTTTGCTCGAATGTTCGGTTGAGGTCAGGCAGGGTTCCCGAAAATGTAAGGCTGGGAAGATAGGCTGCCCTGAAGCTTCGGTATTGCCAATAGCTTGCGCGGAACCGGTGTTTGGCCAATATTGCTTCGGGCGATTGCTCCTGGGCAATTTGAATTACATCGTTTAACGAAAAATTGTTGGTTTGCGATTGGCTCAATAATGGCCATACCAATATTATAAGTGTTATAAAAAAACGGTTCATAGTTTAAGATTATTCGTAACGTAACGATTCAATCGGATCTCTTTCGGAAGCACGTTTCGCCGGGGAATAGCCAAATATTACCCCAACTCCAACGGATACGCCAAAAGCAACAAGTACTGAAAATGGTGAAATGATGGTCATAATATCTAAAAACTTACTTATAAGTAACGATGAAATAACCCCTAGTATCACTCCGATTATTCCTCCGGAAACACTTATAAGAACAGCTTCGGCCAAAAATTGAACAACAATATCTTTCTTTTTTGCGCCAATTGCCATTCGGGTTCCAATTTCCTTGATACGCTCCATGACCGTGGCAAACATGATATTCATGATTCCAATACCTCCCACAATGAGCGAAATGCTGGCGATAGCCCCCAAAACTATATTGAATATCTCTTTGGTTCGCTGCTGTTGTTTTAGCAATAATTCGGGGACAGTGATTTCATAATCCTGCACTTCGGCATGACGACGAAACATCATTCGCGCCATTACTTCAACGGTTGATTGGATCTCCTCTGTTTCACTCACCTGCACCACAATTTTGTCCAGCTGGTGGTAGTTTTTGCTTTTGGGTTTCTGGTTGTTATTATTATTTCCCTGGCGGCTGTTGGCTTCCTGTACTTTTCGGGCATTTACTAGTGCGCGGTCCTGATAACGCAAAAGCATAGTTTTTATAGGCACAAAAATATTATCGTTAATAACATTTACCCCAGCGTTTTGATACCCCGAAAGTTTAATATTATTACGCTCAAGAACCCCTACAATTCTTAACCAGTTTTTTCCAAATTTGATATATTGGCCAATGGGGTTGCTTTGCGGGAAAAACTTACTTTGAATATTCGCTCCGATTACACAAACAGCTAAGCCTTTTTCTTCCTGTTGAGAATCGAAAAAGTCCCCTTTTTCGAGGTTCATGTTATAAATACTGAAATATTGGTTATTTACCCCCAGCAGCTTTGTTTGAAACTTAACTCCATTTTGATAGGCGTTCGAATTTACTATAACCTCTGGACTAATTAGTTTTACAGTACTTAAGGTTGCCTGAATGGCTGTAACATCGGCAAGAGATAATCCTTTGGATAACTTTTTTTTCTTTTTTGAAGCATCCTGAAGTTGTTCGCCCGATTCCTCATCCTCCTGATCGACCAACGGGAATATTACCACATTGTTAACACCTACCATTTTTATCTGCTCCAGGATTTCCTGCTGACCGCCTTTCCCTATTGCTAACATGGTTATTACTGCGGCAACTCCGAAGATTATACCAAGAGCGGTAAGCATGGAGCGGAGTTTATTGGCCATTATAGCTTCAAAAGCAATGGCAATGTCGTGTATGTATGCCTTATATAACCTCATTTCTTTATCATTTGAGGTTGGGCCATGGGCATAGGAGCGGTTTGCGATGATTTAAGCTGGTCCTTTTTCTTTTTGGCAGCCCTTGCTTTAATTTCAGCTTTTAATTCTTCCCCTTCCCAGCTATAGCTTTCGGGTTTCTCAGGAATTGCCAGGTGTACTACTTCGCCTTCTTTTAACCCTTTTTCAATGATAACATCGGTTTCGTTCATTTCCCCTAGGATCACTATTTGTTTAGCGCCGCTTTTAGTGTATACAAACGGAATGCTGTCCTGACTGTGAAGGGTTTCAATTGGAATATATTTTACATTTTTGAATGTGTCGATTATAATTGCGTTACTGGTAGTCATATAGGGACGAAGTATTGCATCGTATTCATTCACTTTCAGAATTACTTCAAAAACCTTTGAATCGGTATTCGGTAATTGTTCCCCAACGTTCGATACCTGTGTGATTATTCCGGTAAACTTTTTTTCGGGAAAAGCATCGATCCCGACCTTTACTTTTTGGCCTTTTTTTACTTTACTGATGTCAATTTCAGAAACATAGGTTTTGGATTTCATTACCGACAGGTCAGGTAGTGTGGCAACGTTTGGTTCCCATGGGCTTATTGTTGAGCCAACTTTTCTTCGCTGGCCATCCCATTCTTTGTAATAAATTACCATGCCTCTTTTTGGGGCACTGATGGTAAATTTGCCCATTACGGCAAGAATTTCGTCGCGGCGTCGAATTTGCCGGTTTAGGTTGATGGTACTTTCTTTCATGGTAGCTTCAGCCTGCCGCACCTTAAGTTTGTAGTCATTTTGCGAAGCATCGTAAGCGCGGTTCGATTTGTCGAGGCTTATTTGCGCCTGGCGAATAGTTGCCGGGGGCTCAAATTTTGATTGTTCCAATGTAATTTGTTTTTCTTCGCGGTCGTACTTCGAATTTACAAGCTGGTCGCGCAAGCTGCGAAGGTTAATAGAAGTATCAAGCTGATCTTTGGTAAAGCTCGCCCTTCGTTTTTCGAGTTCATCTTCGGCCTCCCTTAATTTAGTGGTAATTTCGGTACGGTCGAGGGTGGCAACATATTGTCCCGAATCAACATAGGTTCCTTCAGCAATAAGGTCCTGAATTTTTACCTGATAAAGCCGGATGTTTTCGCTACGCAATTCAGTAGGAGCCATAATATTTTCGGAATTCATTGCTTCCAGCTCTCCGGTTACATTCACCAAAATATTAAATTCTCCTTGTTTCACTTTAGCAAAAAGCTCCACATTTTTGGGCTTATTGCTTTTGCTTAAAACCAGGGAAACAACAAGCAATAATACTATAGCTGTTGCAATAATAATGTTTTTTTTCTTTTTCATTGGAGGTTAGCAGTATTGAAGTTAGGGTTAATATTAAAAGTGATTTAAAAGCATACCCATGCCTTTAAATCACGTTGATTAAGTTGTTTTCGCGATCAATAATCACGCCAAATATTATCAAATCATCGATTTTATAACATTAATTATAGAATTGGCAAGCAGTTCGGCTTTCTCGGGAGATGAGCTTTCTGCATAAATTCGTATAATAGGTTCCGTATTTGATTTACGGAGATGTACCCATTCGTTGGCGAAATCTATCTTAACTCCGTCAATATCATTTACCTGCTCGGCTTTATATTTTTCTTTCACCTTTTCCAAAATAGCATCAACATTTATTCCTTTGGTGAGTTCTATTTTATTTTTCGAGATAAAATATTCTGGGTACGATGCCCGCAATTGCGAACACTTTTGTCCGGAAGTGGCCAGATGACTTAAAAATAATGCAATTCCAACTAGCGCGTCTCGGCCATAATGCGAATCGGGATAAATTATGCCTCCATTGCCCTCGCCACCAATAACAGCGTTGGTTTGTTTCATGGTAGCCACCACATTTACTTCGCCAACAGCAGCTGCGGTATATTGCCCTCCATGCTTTTGGGTTACATCGCGTAAAGCCCTGGATGAAGATAAGTTTGAAACGGTATTTCCTTTATTATGCGTTAGAATATAATCCGAAACTGCAACAAGCGTATACTCTTCTCCAAACATGGTACCATCTTCGTTTATTATGGCGAGGCGGTCAACATCAGGGTCGACAACGAAGCCCAAATCGGCTTTACTCTCTTTGGTAATTTTCGAAATTTCGGTAAGATGCTCCGGTAATGGTTCCGGGTTATGAGGGAATATTCCATTCGGGTCGCAATATAACTCCACCACCTCTTTAACGCCAAGAGCTTTTAATAGTCTGGGCAGAACAAAGCCTCCAACGGAATTAACACAATCAATAGAGACTTTGAAGTTACTTTTCGTGATAGCCTCTTTATTAACCAGTTTAAGCGCTAACACATCGTCGATATGAATTTGCGTATAATCTTTCGATTCTACTTTACCAAGGTTATCAACTTCGGCATATCCATATTGGTCATTTTCGGCCATCGAAAGGATATCCTTACCATCTTTATCCGAAATAAACTCCCCTTTATTGTTTAATAACTTTAAGGCATTCCATTGTTTTGGATTGTGGCTTGCAGTAAGAATAATTCCTCCCTGGGCTTTTTCTTTGGTAACAGCTATTTCGACGGTAGGAGTGGTCGCCAGATCGATATCGGTAACATCTATTCCCAGTCCAGTTAGGGTGCCAATAACGATCTGTTTTACCATCTCTCCCGAAATACGGGCGTCGCGTCCAACAATAACCCGCGGGCGCTGCAAAGAAGGTTGTTGCTTCCGGACCCATGTACCATAGGCCGAAGTAAATTTTACAATATCTAGTGGGGTAAGGCCTTCGCCTGGCTGGCCTCCAATGGTTCCCCTGATTCCGGAAATTGATTTTATTAGGGTCATTTTTACGTTTTGTATATTATAATTTTGAAAAGTAAAATTAAGCGAAGATGCGAATTCGAGGATTATAATGAGCAATAAATTGTTAAAGTTTAATAACTCTTGTAACGCTAATTGCTTAGCGATTATTGTTATTTTATTTTAAAGGCCAATTATTCAATTTAAATTTTATTACTTTTGGCGTTGAAATACTAATTATTATTTAATATGAACTCATTAATTATACTTGGTGCTTTAGGCCCAATGGAAATTGTCCTGATTCTACTTGCTGTTATCCTTATATTCGGTGGTAAAAAGATACCTGAATTAATGAAGGGTATCGGACAGGGAATTAAGGAATTTAAAAAAGCCAGTAAAGGAGAAGAACCTGAGGCTGAAGCTAAAAAAGATCCTGAAAAACTTCAAAATCCTCCGGCTTAATTCCCTTTTCATTTTTTTGGATAAAGGCCAATTTGGCTTAAAATTTTATCATTAAAAGCTTTGCAATTTCCGTCTCCTTCTTTAGGGGCCCAAGTTGCAAAGCTTTTGTCGTTTAAAGGGGAATATGGACCTTCTTTAACCTCATAAACTACGGTTCCTTTCGCAAGCGGAATTATCGAGTGCCATACCCGTGGTGCTATTTCAACCCCGTAATTGTCACTTCCAGCTTCAAGAGTAAAATATTCCAAAATATTTCCGCCTTCATCATACTCAATAACGGCAACTTTTCCTGAAAGAATAAGGAAAACCTCGTGTTTGTCAGGATCTTCGTGTTTGTGGGGTTGAACATACGTACCTGGTTCCAGCGCATTTAACATTCGGTTTAAAACTTCATTGTACGATTGATGAAAATTGTAGTTCTTCCTGCCTCTTGGAGATTCAACCGCTTCTTTTATAACTGAATCGCAGATACTTTTATCTATTTTAATCATAGTTTTATTATAAATAAACAATATTGTAAATTACACGAAATTCCGTAACTTTAAAAAGAGGTAGCTCAATATTAACAGGCATTTATTTTATGAAACGATTTAGCCATCTTTTATTATTGTGGATTTTAGTTTCTGTCATAACAATAATAAATATTGGAAAGACTTTCTCACAGGAAAAACTGCTTAATTTTTTTCATCTGGATTATGAAGAGGGTTTGTCGGATAACCATGTCAGTAATATGGCAATTGACCATCAGGGTTTTTTATGGATTGGCACTGTAAATGGTCTAAACAGATACGATGGCTATAGTTTTAAAGTATTTAAGCACAATCCGAACGACTCAACTTCCATCCCCAACAACCGAATTTCGTGCTTACTGGTAACATCGAAAGGCATTGTTTATATTGGTACCACCTATGGCGGAATATGTATGTACAATGCAACAACCAAAGCATTTGAAACCCTTCCTATAAACAGAAACAAGGCAGAATTGCGCGAAACGATCATTAACGATATTGAAGAAGACATTGATCAGAATATTTGGGTTTCGACCAACAAGGGGTTATATTTTAAAAAGCATGATTCAGAAGAATACACATTGTATTCCAATTCTTCTGGCTTAAAACCGGCATTTCTGCTTTCTGATGATATTGCTCAAACAGAAAGTTCTCCTGCCGGTGGGGTTTGGATGGCCTTCTCCAGCAAAGGTCTTGTTTATTACAACCCTAAGAATAAACAAATTAAAAAATATACTGCAAGCGATTATCCCGAATATTTTAAAGATGTTGTTTTTACAGACTTAATGGCCGAAAAGAATACGTTGTGGGCAACCACAATTAATAAAGGAACGTTAGAGCTAGATATAGAAACCGGTGTCATAAAAAGGCACCTTTTCGACAATGTTTGTTATGGAGCGCACTATATATTCAAAGATTCCAGGGGAATTTACTGGATATGTTCCAGTGACGGTCTCGTTAGTTTTAATCGTAAAACAGGGCAATACTCAAGGTTTATAAACGAATTTGAGAATACCAACAGTTTATCATCCACTCCGGTTACCTCCATACTCGAAGATAAAGATGGGCTTTTATGGGTTGGCTCTGTTAATGGCGGAGTAAATTACACGCAACGAAATAAACCATTTAATCATTATTATTTAGGCGCGAAGGGTCCTTTTTCGTTAAATGATCCGGCAATTACTGCTCTCAGTAACGATATTAAAGGGAATTTATGGCTTGGTTACGATAAGGGCGGGGCTGCATACTTCGACTTTGCCAACAATACCAGTAAATATTATAATGTGTCGGCTTACAAAAATCCAAATTATAATTCAGGTTCGACCTTTGCCATTTTCGAAGATAGTCGCAAGCAGATATGGCTCGGAGCCTGGCAAAGTAGTCTTCAAAAATTAAATGAGCTATCCGGACGATTTGAAATTTTTAAAAATCCTATAACAAATAAGGTACTTATCGATTGGTCTGATATTCGCGATATTGCTGAAGATTTCTCCGGGAATTTATGGGCATGCCTTCAGGGGAAGGGTTTAGCAAAGATAAACACGAAAACTTGGGAGGTCAACCTCTTCCAACAATCGGATACTGCTGTGAATGCGATTTGTGGCAATTGGGTTTTTGATGTTTGCATAGATACAAAAAATCGAAAATGGGTTGCCTCCTCCTGGGGGATTTCGAGAATTTCATCCGACGAAAAAACGATAAAAACATACAGAAAGGAGCGAAATAACCCGTATAGTTTAATTCATAATAATGTAAATGCGATTTATTGCGACAAACGAGGCCGGGTCTGGATAGGCACAGCCGAAGGACTGAATATTTATGACGAAGACCGGGATTGTTTTGTTCCTGTTAAAATGGGAGGGAAGGATTTTGTAGAGAATGTTAAAGCAATTGTTACAGACAACAAAGGAGATATATGGATTAGTACCGGGTCTGGCCTTGTGAAAATTGAAATTACCGACCGGCAAAATACTATCCCAACAACCTACACCCTAAATTTTTATAATTATGCCGACGGCTTGCAGTCAATAGAATTTATGCCCCGGGCGGCCACAATTCAACCAAATGGAACAATGTTTTTTGGTGGCTCACGTGGGATTGATTTCTTTCAACCCGAAGAGATTAAAAATACACCTTTTCGCTCCAATGTCCAACTATCAAATATTTTAATTTTTAATCAACCATTTAATCCGGAAAAAGGGAAAACAAAATCGATTAATAACATTTCATATACGGTTCTGAACTACAGGCAAAATGCTATAACATTTGAATATGTAGCCCCTAATTTTTTAAAGTCGGACAAGGTTACCTATAAATATAAGTTAGAGGGGTTGGATACAGCCTGGAACGATGTCGAAAACCGCCGGACAGCTTCGTTTGCATATATTCATCCGGGAAAATATACGTTTAAAGTGCTGGCCATTGGGCCGAATAATGTACAATCTCAATCGGAGGCTTTATTTAATTTTTACATTAAACCTCCTTTTTGGGATACACTGCTTTTTAAAATAGCAGTATTAATCTTTCTAATTGGGGCTATAGTTGCTTTTACAAATATTCGGATTGCCTTTTTTAAACGAATTAAAACGGAGCTTGAACATACTGTTGCTATCCGAACCGAAGAAATTCAACAAATGAATCAGGAACTGCTGGCACAAAGTGATTCATTGAATGAGACGAACATTATTTTAATGGAAAAGCAAAATCAGATAGAAGAGCAGTCGGAGGAGTTACAAATTCAATCGGAACAGTTAAGTAAGACAAATAATGAGCTGAAATTGATTAATCAAACAAAAGATAAGTTATTTTCAATAATAGCCCACGACCTAAAAAATCCATTCAATATTATTCTTGGTTTTTCGGAATTGCTTGTATCCGAATATAAAAACCGAAAACCCGAGGAGAACCTCAGAATTGCAACATTAATTAAAGAATCGGCGATATCGGCATACCAGCTCCTTGAGAATCTGTTGTACTGGTCGAAGTCGCAACGGCAAATGCTTAATGCACAACCGGAAGTATTCGATTTAAAAAATATTATGGAAGAAATATCCTTACTATATAAGGAGCAGATGGTGCGAAAAGAATTAGAACATGATTTTCAGATAGATAAAAATACTTTGGTATTTGCTGACATCAATATGGTAAATACGGTCATTCGTAATCTTTTAGCCAACGCCATAAAATTCACCCCTAAAAAAGGGAGCATTCATATAAAAGCCTTGCCTTTAGATAATTTTATCCAGGTAGCCATTAGCGACAGCGGAGTAGGAATTCGGGTCGAAAAGCTCGATACTATTTTTAGTCCGGATGCATCGTATTCTGAAAAAGGAACAGAAGGGGAGCAGGGAACGGGATTAGGGCTGGTAATATGTAAAGAATTTGTGGAAAAAAATAGTGGAAAACTTTGGGTGGAAAGCGAACCAGGGAAAGGCTCTACTTTCTATTTTACTGTTCCTGCAAAGGTATCAAAAGAGGAGGATAGAACGGGCAAAGGATAAAATCGAATAAATAGGCTGTGTAAAAAGTCGACAAATAGAGCGTAGTCAGGATTCCGGGCCCGTAAATTTGACTTTGTATTTTCTCAAATGGTTTTACACCATGTTACCGATACCAAACAATTGCTAAACAAATTCTATAAAATACTTAACCCCAATGGCTACCTTGCTATTGCCGATTTGTATCCCGAAGATGTTTCATTTCATGGTGAGGGGTTTACCGGACATAAAGGTTTTGGCGTAACCGATTTGCAAGCCGTTTTAGAAAGAATAGGATTTACACACATAGCTACTCGAAACTGTTTTACTATAAAAAAGACAATTGGAAACTCAATACATGAATTTCCAATATTTCTTTTAATTGTTACAAAGTAGATATCTTAATTTATATTTAGCCCCCTTATTTCTTAGCAATCGGCAGCATATACCCAATAGAAACAGAATAAAACGTTTTTGCAGGATAAGAAATATTAACATCCTGGGTTGTTGGTAAATTTAAAGAATAACTAAACTCAAAATCAAAATTACCTACCGACAATCCAAGAGGGACATATATTTGTGTGTTTAAGAGGCTGAATACGTCTTTAAGATTCGTTGTTTGGTCGGCATTTTGACTATTAGTTTTGGTTGTACTTACAGTTTCGGTAGTAAAAAATGCAGATACTTCCGGGGCTGTATAAATTTTATTGTATTTACCCAGTTTAATAAGGGTAAAACGCGAATACAATGCAGTTGAAACATTTATTCTGAATTCTTCTCCAAATAATAAATTACCGCTAACGCGCAGTCCAATCCAATTTTTACGAAACGACAACCCCAGGTTAAAATTATTTTTATAAGGGAAGTAACTGGCTGTATCGGGCTTATAGTAGAAAAAACGACTATATGAAGTGCGAATAGTAAATAATTTCTTTTTGTCAATGGCTTTGCTATAACCAGCCGACACTGTGGTATTGCTATAACTGGGCGTTAGTTGGTCGTACCTGCAACCTGAGGCCCCAATGAATAATCCGGTGGAACTATAATAAAAGAGGTTGCCTGTAATATTAAACATATCGCTACCTATTTCCCTGCCAGCATAAAATGTATTGCTGCTATAATTAGCCCCTGTATATAAAAAATCAAATTTTACAGGCTTTTCAGGCATTATTAAAGGGTCGCTATCGTTATAAACCAAGTCGTTTAACAACGAGTCTATTTTGTCGGTTTGCGCAAGTGCTGGAATACCAGACATTAGTAATGCTATAACTATTAACTTTTTCATAATTACCTCCGGCTGCAAATTGAAAAAAATTGACTTTATAAGAAAGAGTCCGGATAAACCGGTTAGGTATATCCGAACTTTCAGATTTAACATTTCGAAGTTTTATTTGCCTGGTTGATTTCCTGAACCAGTGCCAGTTCCGCTACCTGCACCTGTACCTGCACCAGTGCCAGAACCTGTTCCGCTACCCGAACCCGAACCTGTACCTGCTCCGCTGCCGCTACCTGACTTTCCACTTTGGTAATTTTCGCGTACTTGTTGCATTTGGCCTTCTTGAGTTTGTTTGCCTGTGTTTTCGCGGGCTTGTTCGCGTACTTGTTCTTTTTGTTGTTCTTTCAACTGTTCCTTACTACCTGTTCCATTTTTGCTTGCGTTGCCTTTTTGAGCTTGTTCCTGATTTTGTTCCTTTAACATCAAACGTTGGTCAGATGAAAGAGATTCGGTAAATGCTTTCTTCTTTTCTTCCCTGGTCATCTTTTGGTTTTCGAGTATGCTAACCTGCTCAGGTGTAAGTGAAGCTTTAAATTTTTCACGGTTCTGTTGGTTAACCATGTTTTGAATCATTGCTTTTTCCTGGTTTTCACCAACATTTTCTCCTTTATTGGCAGATTTTTCCTGAGTTGCAACTTTTGCTTGTTCTTTGTTTTGTTCTTTCACTGCATTTTGTTCTCCTGCTTTACTCTTGTCTTTATTTGCTGCTTGAGTTTTGGTAGCAGTTTTTGTCTGTTCCTTATTTTGCTCTTTTACGACAGTCTTGTTTTGTTCACCTGTTTTGGCTTGATTTTTCACTTCTGTTTGTTCTTTTTTCTGGCTCTGTTCTTTCACAGCTGCTTTTTCTTGAGTAGCCGTTTGCGTTTTTATCTGGTTCTGATCTTTTTCAGCTACTTGAGTCTGTTTCTTATTCTGATTCTTTGAATCTGAAGTAGATTCTTGTGCAAAAGCTATTCCTGATATTAGAAATAAACCTATTGCAAAACTGAGTGATAAAGTTATTGTTCTCATTTTTTTAAAATTTTAGTTTAACAATATTAAATGATGTCTTTTGTTGCTCTTTATCATTAAACCGCACGAAGTTTTCTCTACCCTACTTTTTTTAAGAAATTTTTTAGTTTTTTTTTTTTTTCATTTTTTTTATTTTTTCTTCATTTAAGAC
>Ga0316608_1000862_pt1 | contig 12925 bp, 14 predicted proteins | sample MIS2016152B_MG_FD_207673 | JGI IMG/M metagenome (GOLD analysis project Ga0316608, IMG submission 207673) | Microbial mat bacterial communities from Middle Island sinkhole, Lake Huron, Michigan, United States - MIS.2016.152B | ecosystem: Environmental > Aquatic > Freshwater > Lake > Sediment...
TTCCTACCGATATTGTGGTTGAAAATCAGGAAAGTCGTTCGCAATTGCAAAATAAAGAAAATGCAATGCGACTTTTAAAATCACATTTATATGAATTAGAACTACGTAAAAAACAAGAAATTCAAGCAGAAATTGAAGGTAAAAAAATGAAAATTGAGTGGGGATCGCAAATTAGAAATTATACTTTGCATCCTTATAAATTAGTAAAAGATGTAAGAACATCTTTCGAAACATCTAATGCTCAGGCAGTTTTAGATGGCGATTTAAACGGATTTATCAAAGCTTTTTTAATGGAATTTGGAGGTAAATAAATGAAAAAGAAAGACACATTAATCATTGTTAATAATGATGGCATGGGGAACGCAGAAAAAGAGCTTACTTCAACTTTACTTCAAAATTATTTTAAGTTGTTATTGGAAAACGATAAAATACCTGCTTTTATTTGCTTTTATGCTATTGGCGTTAAATTAGTTGTAGGGGAGTCGGCGATTATTGAAAATCTTAAAGCATTAGAAGAAAAAGGCTCTCGTATTATTATTTGCAAAACATGTTTGAATTTTTATCAACTTGCTGATAAAGTTAAAGTTGGAACTATTGGAACCATGAATGATATTATTGAACTGCAATTTGCTGTCGAAAAAGTAATTACTCTTTAATCTTACAAGCAATTTAATTAACTATAATTATGTTTCTATATTGCGATTAATTTTGTTGTAAATTGATTGTTTTTGCAGCTAAATATGCAGTAGAAAAAGCAGCTTGCAAATTATAGCCTCCAGTATCTCCATCAAGATTAAGTACTTCTCCTGTGAAAAATAATTTTTTAATTAATTTCGACTCCATTGTTTTTGAAGAAACTTCTTGCAGCGAAACACCTCCAGCAGTAGTCATGGCTACATTAAATCCACCCACTTTTTCAATTAAAAAAGGATATTCACAAAATGAATTCGCTAATTGTGTCTTTTGATTTTTAGTAATTGTTGCTAATTTTTCATCAGATTCAATATCCAATTCTTGCAAAATAATTTTTATTAAACTTTTTGGCAAATCATAGTTTTTTAAAAATACCTGAATACTTATTTTTCCTTTTTTTTGCGAAGATTCTGTCAATTTTGCTTTAAAATCATCAGAGTTAAGATTAATTAAATTTACTTTTAAAAGATCACCATTATTAAAGTATCTTGAAAAATCGAGAATGCCAGGACCTGATAATCCTTTGTGAGTAAACACTATATCTCCTGTATGTTGTTTTGTTTTTTTATTACTTTGATAAAGATAAATTGTTTTGTTTTGCAACGAAACGCCTGCTAATTCTTGCATTTTATAATTCTGAATTGAGACAGGTGTTAATGCAGGTTTTGGTAAAATTATTTGATGCCCCAGTTGCTTTGCAAAAGTAAAACCATCGCCCGATGAACCTGTTGCTGGATAAGATTTTCCACCCGTTGATATAATAAGATTTCGGCAAGAATATTGATTTTTTTCGGTAGTAATTATAAATAAATCTTCTTTATATTCAATGTTTGTAACAGTATTATTGTTGTGTATTGAAACACTTTTTTCGTTGCATTTATTTAGTAAAATTTGTAAAATATCATCGGCTTTTTCAGTGTTAGGAAATACTTTATTGTTTTTATCAACAATGGTTTTCAATCCATTTTCATGCAAAAAAGCAATTAAATCAACATTAGAAAAAGCATGCAAAGCTGGTTTTAGAAATTTATGATTATCTCCATAATGATTTAAGAACTCACTAATTGCTCCATTATGTGTTATATTACACTTGCCAGAACCAGAAATTAATAACTTTTTGCCTGCACTGTTATTTTTCTCAATAATAAGTACCGACCCATTTTTAATATGAATTGCGGTAAATAATCCAGCAGGACCAGCTCCAATTATAATATTATCAAATAGTTTCAATTAAAGTAAAATTTATAACCAATTTCTTTTATTGAAAATATAAACTACAGCAATAACACTAATAGTTGAAAGAAATAATACACCTCCAAAAGCATATTTGCTATCTTCCATAAAATTAATAAGATTCATTCCTAAAAAACTTGAAATTAATGTGGGGATCATCAATATAATTGTAATGAAAGTAAGTTTTTTCATTACAGTATTTAAGTTATTTGAAATTACCGAAGCAAAGGTTGCTAGCAAATTTGATAAAATATCGCTATGTATTTTTGCTGTTTCGGCTGCTTGTTTATTTTCAATAATAACATCTTCTAGCAAATCTTCATCTACATCTGAGCTATTAGATATTTTTAGTTTTTGTAATTTGGCAATTAGCATTTCGTTAGATTTCAACGATGTAATGAAGTAAACCAAACATTTTTCGGCTTTTAAAAGAGTTGTTAGTTCATAATTTTTTGTTGATTTGCGAAGCTCCTTTTCTAATAATGAAGTCTGTCGGTTAACCTCCTTCATATAACGAAGATAGAACGTTGCTGAACGGAAAAGCAAATTAAGTACAAAATTGTGTTTATTGTCAAGATCGAAACCCTTAATGCGTTGTAATGCAGGAGCCTTTGATATTTCGTTTTCGTATAAACAAATAGTAATAGTAATATGTTGAGAAATAAGAACACCCAGTGGAACAGTGTAATATGGAATTTCGGCTTTAGCAACAAAAACAGGAATACGCATAATAATTAGCAGCCATCTACCTTCAATTTCGGTTCTCGATCGTTCGTCAATATCTAGAATATCGTAAATAAAATCTTCGGGAACTTTAAATTCGTTTTTAAGTCGCTCAATTTCAGCATTTGTTGGGTTTATAGCATCTACCCAACAGTTTTTTTCAGCGTTTTGTATTTCGGTTAAACCGTCTTGCTTTTTCCAAATTTTAATCATAGCATCGCTGTTTTTGTTAAAAATAACAAACATAAAACCATTTGATAATTAATCAAATACAAAGAAAAATAATGATGTATGAATTTTTTTATATTCATAAGCATTCTTCTTTTTTATCTTAAAAGAAAGAACACTTATCTAAAGAAAAGGGTTCGCCTTTTAAGTGGTGGTTAATTTTAATTGCCGTATGTTCGCAGGGCCTTCGTCCATTTTCTGTTTTTACTCCAATTTTTACATGACAAAAGTAATTTTTTTTTTCAAAAAAAATGATGATTGAATAAATTGATTGATGAAAAATTAATGTTGTCCTATTATATCTTTTAATTTTCAATAAATACATTCACTATTGTCCTATAAAAATCTTTACTAGTAAGGTTAATTAATATGTTTTAAATGTGTTGTTTTTCTGTAGTTACCTAATAATCTTTATTTTATATTTGTTTATTTTTACTATAAATTTATTGTTTTTATAAAGCAAAAAATAACATAGTTCATTGCGAGTCCCAAAATCTAAAAAAAAATCTCCAAGTATTATGACAGATACAAATATTAGATATTGAGATAGTTATTGAAATCTGTCATTAGCAGTCTCAAAATATAAAAAGATTTTATAAGTTTTATTACAGATATAAATATCAGATATTGAGTTAATTGTTAAAATATGTCATTATCAAGGTAGAACGACTGACGCAATTTCAATGAATACATTCAAACTATAAGATTGCTTCACTACGTTTACAAAGACGAAGTGCTTGTTTTAGAATTAATTATAAGCATTTTTAGACTTTATATTATTATTTAATCGGATAATAGTGTAATGAAATATTACTTCATTTATTTTAACTTCTTAACTTTAACATTGCTTTCTATTTTTGTAATAAAGATAGAATTATTGATTACATATAATGCCTGTAAAATAGCTTGTTTTAGCATAGGTATTTTACAGGGGAACAAATAAAGCATTAAATGATTATAATTTTAAGAAGTTATAATCATTTTTATTATATTCCAAAGCATAACAAACAACTTTATTTACAGATATTTATATATTTATCACTAAAAACTATCACAAATAAAAATTGTATTCTAAAAAACTATCTAAATTTGTTTGAAGTATCAAAACAACAAGTTTAGTAACCTGTTTTACATGTTTGTCGGAAAGTGCTATGATTAAATAGCTGTAGTGAATAGTTTTGCTACATGTTTAATCATTTAAAACTTACAGCTATGAGAAAATTAATTTTATTTAGAAAAAGCTTTTTAAGACAGTTAGAAATTGGCAAAAAACTAATAAGTAGAAAGATGCTTTTAGTATTACTTCCTATTTTATTAACTAATATTGCTTTGTCGCAAGACGATGATATATGGTAGCTAAATAATAATCATCTTATTAGTTAATATAAATAAATGGTTGATTAAGTGATTCTCGTTGATAAAGATGCCCTATTTTTGTTAATTCTAATTCAGCTTCTTCTATAATTTTAAAAAATGCTTTTTCTTCCGATTGTTCAACTGCAATTAGAAGACCTCCGCTAGTTTGAGGATCGCAAAGAATAAATTTTTGCTGTTCTGTAATTTTTGCAATTTTATCGCCATAGCTTTTCCAATTTCTATAAGTTCCTCCTGGAATTGTTTTTAGCTCAATATAATCTTCGTATCCTTTAATTTTAGGGATTGCATTAAATTCAAGTTGAGCATTTAAATTACTTCCTTCGCAAACCTCTAAAAGATGTCCCAGTAGTCCAAAGCCAGTTACGTCGGTCATCGCTTTTACGCAATTTAATTTCCCTAATTTTTCTCCTATTTTGTTTAATTTAGACATTAACTCAATGGCTATATTTTTATGCTCATCTTTTAATTGCGAGCGTTTTTCGGCAGTTGTTAACAAGCCAATACCCAATGGCTTAGTAAGGTACAATGAACAATTTTCGGTAGCCGAACAGTTTTTCTTAATGTTTGCTGTTTCAATTGTTCCTGTTACCGCCAATCCAAAAATAGGATCACAAATATCAATGCTATGACCACCAGCTAAAGGAATTCCAGCTTCTTTGCAAGCGTCTTTTGCTCCATCAATTACTTTTGAGGCAATTTCGGCAGGTAATTTTTCTAGTGGCCATCCTAAAATGGCAATAGCCATTAGTGGGGTTCCACCCATAGCGTAAATATCGCTAATGGCGTTAACCGATGCTATTTTGCCAAAATAATATGGATCGTCAACAATAGGTGTAAAAAAATCGGTAGTGCTTATAATAGATGTACCGTTTTCTAAATCATAAACAGCGGCATCATCTTTAGTATTATTACCAACAATTAAGTTTTTAAATTGCTGTTGTGTTGTTTTTGTTCCGCTTAAAATTGTTTCCAAATCACGAGGCGAAATTTTGCAACCACATCCAGCTCCTGGACTAAATTGTGTTAATCTTGGCATTTCCATATTATATTTTTTTAAGATTTTTTACCTGTAACTATTTGATTCAAAAGATTTTATTATTATTATTTTAAGGTATATAAATATCTGCTTTACCAAACAAAAGTTTATTAAAATATTTAGGTCTTTCAATATTTTGAGTATTTGTTAAAAGAATTGGAGCTATTAATGCTAAACCAGCAATAACAGGTAAACTATATTTTGGGTATTTGATAATTGAAAATAATAATAAAGCGGCTCCAACACCTAAGCCTATTTTTTGATCTGTAGTAAATTTAATAGTTGACATAGAATCAATAGACTTTATAATTTTTTCATTTATTACTTGTTCCTTTCTTGTTTCAAAACCAACTGGAGCAATAAAACCACCATAAACACCAATAAATATATCCAATGATGAACTCAGGCTGCCAACAATTAAACAGCTTGGCATTAACAATTTTTGACTATTAATATTATAAGGAAATTTGCTAACTTTTCTGTCTTGGTCTGATGTTTCAGTTTGATAATTTTGATTTAGTATTGTTTGCAAATACTCTTTTTCTTTTATAGGGTGAGTATGAAACTCGACTGGCAAATAATTATTTTCAAGAATTTTAGAAATTACTTGATTTTTTTGCTTAAAATCGGGCAAATAAGCATTTGTTTTATTTAAACCGTTTTTTGGATTATCTTCAATAGCATTTCTAATATAATTAACTTTATCAATTACATAAATTCTTTCATTATTAATTAATGTTGGCTTTGCAGATAAAATGCCTCCGATCTCTTCTGTTGATTTATAATTTTTCTTTAAAGATTGGACAATCTCATTTTCAATCCTAAAAACACAAGGTGTTGTAATATGAAATAATTTTTCATTCTCAATTTGTTTGGTTTGAATAAAATTGTTTTTTTGTAGTTCAGACAAGATATTCATATTACTTTTTTTTATCATTTATTAATGAGCCAATCAAAATCCCAGTTAATATAATTCCTGCACCTATCAAAGCTCCTTTTGCAATATCTTCTATCAAGTTATTATTAGATTTTTTTTGACATAACTTAATTTGTTGTGGGTTGTAATCTGGTTTTACAGCAAAAGGTAAACTTAACGCATTATCATCTGAAATATAAATCTCAGGTCGTTGTTTCGCTTTATTTTTTTGTGTATTTATTTTTGCTGTTTTAAAAACTTCTGCAATATTGAATATTTCTTTGTTCTCTGCTTTGTATTTATTTTTCATAACACTTAGTAAACTTGAAGAAAATAAGCCACCGTATTTGCTGCCATAATCCATTGATACACTTCCTTTTGATGTAGCAAACAACAAAACTCTTGTAGCTGGAATTTTTAAAATATGTTTTTCATAAGATGCTCTTGCTGAAACTGGATTAGGATTAGGAAAATCAATACTTTCTAATAAAGTTATACCATCAAATCCAATATATTCTGGATAAGTTCTACATGCATCAATTATAGTGATTTGTCTTTTTGCTCTATTTGCTAAATCTTCAATAACAAATGGTTCTTCTTTTTGATTAAATACAACTCTTGGTTTTTCTTGATTGTCGGTATAGCCATGTCCTGAAAAATACACAAAAGCAAAATCTACATCTTCACAAGATTTTAAATATGATTCAACCTCAGAATAAGTTGGATTTGGGCAGAATACTTTTATTTCTTCTTTTCGCCAACTGCCTCCTATTGAAGAAGATAAAAAACCATAAATATTTTCAATATCTGTTTTAACTCCTTCTAAATATATACCTGCATTTGTTGTATTTGGATGTGAAGGACTTCCTATAAGTAACGCTAATCTTTTCATTTCTTTTTTTAAGTTGTAAAACACAAATTGATTATTTGACAAATTGATTATAAAAGAGACTTATGTAACAGCAAAGCTGCAAGATCTTTATAGTCATATTATATTTTTAACTGTTTTGTAAAATTAATTAGTTGTTTGGCATTTTCTAAAGGATTATCTTCTTCAAAATCAATAGTATGAATTGTGCTTTGTAAACGATTTTGCAGTCCATAATTATAAGATTTATCATAATATGTTAATACCAAATCGATTGCTTTATCAAAGTTTTTATTTTCTATTTCTTCAATTGCAATTTGAGTATTTAATCCACCTAATCTTTTTTGAATTGCTAATACGCCTCGCTTAAGTAAATCTGCATCAAACAAAGCATATTCTTGAGACAATCGTTTTATTCGCAATTGCTTAGGAATATCCATTTTAATAACATTTGCAGATTTTATTTTATGAAATAATGCTTTTGGAATTTCAACTTTGCCAATAAATTGACTTTCGTCTTCTAACCAAAGTGGCTTAGTAGAATTGATATTTCTCCACTTTTCATAAAGATCGTTTTCAAATTGCTCGTTGGTTGGTTGTTCTAATTGACCATACGAACCAAAAGCAGAACCTTTGTGATGAGCAATATTTTCAAGATCAATAACTTGCTCTCCGAGTTTCATTATATTAGTCAATACATCTGTTTTTCCGCAACCAGTAAATCCGCTTAAAATTAAAAGTGTTATTTCTTTTTCAAAGCTTTGGCGAATAAATGAGCGATAAGATTTGTATCCGCCTTTCAGCACAAAGGTTTTAATTCCAACTATTTCAAAAAGCCAAGCCATGCTTGAACTTCGCATTCCACCTCTCCAACAATGAATAATTAATTGTTTGTTTTGAGCAATTTTTTTGGCTTGTTTTGCTAATTCAGCCATTTTAGCTCCAGCAAATTCAAGTCCTTTTAAAATAGCAATATCGGGTCCTTGTTTTTTATAAATAGTGCCAACTATGGCTCGTTCTTCGTCACTAAAGACTGGTATATTGATTGCTCCCGAAATATGTCCTTGCAAATATTCCGAGGGTGATCGAACATCAATCAATTTAATTTCGTTTCTTTTATTAAGAAAATCTTCAATTTCAATATATTGAGCCATAATTTCAGATCACTTTTAACCTTCTAAAAAGTTACCTAAAATTGAATTTCCTTCTTTCTTTTGATTTCCTCCGTTTGGTGCAATTGCTTGTACAAGTTTACTAAATGGCATCGATTGTAGCCAAATTTTTCCTGTTCCGCTTAAAGTTGCTAAAAATAAACCTTCGCCACCAAATACCATCGATTTTAGGCTTCCTGCTTTTTCAATACTAAAATCAATGGTTTCTTCAAAAGCTACAACACAACCAGTGTCAACTCTAAGTTTTTCGTTGTTCAATTGTTTTTCAATAACGGTTCCTCCAGCGTGAATAAAAGCTCTGCCATCACCTGTAAGTTTTTGTAATATAAAGCCTTCGCCACCAAAAAAACCAGCTCCTAGTTTACGGTTAAAGTGCATTGCTATTTTTGTTCCCATAGCTGCACATAAAAAAGCATCTTTTTGAACAATTAATGAACCTTTAGTTTGCGATAAGTCGAGTGGAATAACTGTTCCAGGATATGGAGCAGAAAAAGCAACTCTACTTTTTTGAACACCTCTATTTGTAAAATGAGTCATAAATAAAGATTCTCCAGTAATAAGGCGTGATCCAGCAGAAAGCAATTTCCCCATAAACCCTTGATTTGGTTCCGATCCATCGCCCATTTTTGTTTCAAATTCAATGCCTTGCTCCATATAAACCATTGCACCTGCCTCAGCAACAACTGTTTCTTGTGGATCGAGTTCAATTTCTACTAATTGGATATCGTGTCCAATAATCTTGTAGTCAATTTCATGTGATTTCATTTTATCTTATTTTTAAGTTGATTTTCGGTATTTATTATTTTCTCCATCAATTAAACTAATGTATGAAATATATCGTGATTCGCTTATTTCACCATTAACAACTGCCTGTTTTACAGCACAACTTGGTTCATGTGTGTGTGTGCAATTGTAATATTGACATTTGGTTGCCGTCTTAAATATTTCGGGAAAATAATGTGAGATTTCTTCTTTTTCCATGTCAATTACACCAAAACCCTTAATGCCTGGAGTATCAATAATATATCCACCAGATTTTAATTCATACATTTCAGAATGAGCCGTAGTATGTTTTCCTCTATGATGCGATTCAGAAATATTTGCTGTTTTTGCTTTCATTCCTGGATCTAACAAATTAATAAATGTTGATTTTCCAACACCAGAATGTCCCGATAAAACACTAACCTTATTGATTAAAAGTTCTCTAATTACTTCAATATTAATTTCTTTTGCAGCAGATACTTTAAAACATTCATAACCAATTTTACTATAAATAGCAATTGTTTCTTCTAATAAAGCGAAGTCGGCTTCATTATAAAGATCAATTTTATTAAAAATAATTTTTACAGGAATACGATATGCTTCGGCAGAAACTAAAAACCGATCGATAAAAGTAGTGGTTGTAACTGGGTTTTTAACAGTAACAATAAGACAAGCTTGATCGATGTTTGCTGCTATAATATGCGATTCTTTCGATAGATTAGGCGATTTGCGAATAATATAATTGGTGCGTTCATAAATGTCGATTATCATACCAGTATCTTCATTTTCAGAAGGTTCAAAACGCACGTAATCGCCAACTGCAATAGGATTGGTACTTCGAATGTCCGACATTCTTAATTTTCCTCTAATTTTGCAAAAACAGATAATGCCATCATCTGAATGAACAGAATACCAGCTACCTGTAGATTTAATTACCAATCCTTTTTTCAAAATGATATTTATTTTTCACAAAAATAAAGAATATTACTAAATTTAACACCTTAAATAATTTAAAAACACATGAAAATAATTTCTTATAATGTAAATGGTATAAGGGCTGCAATGGCTAAGGGTTTAGTTGATTGGTTGATTACCGAAAATCCAGATGTAATTTCTTTTCAAGAGATAAAAGCATTGCCCGAACAAATAGATATAAGTCAATTTGAAAAATTAGGATATTATGCCAATTTATTTTCGGCACAAAAGAAGGGATATAGCGGTGTAGCTACTTTTTCAAAAGTAAAACCTAGTAATATTGAATATGGCATTGGTGTTGATTGTTTTGATTCAGAAGGGCGTCTTATTCGAGTTGATATTGGCGATTTAACGCTTATAAATTCTTATTTTCCATCTGGAAGTAGTGGTGATGAGCGACAAGATTTTAAAATGGAATATCTTCAAGCTATTCAAAACTACATAACTAAATTAAAACAAACTCGTTCAAAAATAATACTTTCGGGCGATTATAATATTTGCCACAAACCAATTGATATTAACCATCCCGAAAGACAAACTGGTGTATCTGGCTTCTTACCCGAAGAGCGTGAATGGGTTACAAAATTTATTGATAGCGGTTTTATTGATAGTTTTCGTGTATTTGATCAAAGTCCAGAAAAATATAGTTGGTGGAGTTATCGCCAAAATTCAAGAGAGAAAAATTTTGGCTGGCGAATAGATTATCACATGGTAAGCGAATCGCTAAGAAATAACCTGAAAGGTGCATCAATATTAGCAAATGTAGTTCATTCCGATCATTGCCCTGTAGTGGTTGAGATTGAATAAATTAGTTGTATTATGATAATGAGCTAATTATTTTACGTGTGAATTATTTTTTCTTTTTAAAAAGGCACATAAAATCAAAAAAGTAAAATCAAAGAAGTAATTTTAAATTCTTATTTTTACCACCGATTTGATATTTTCCATGCTATGAATATTGTTGTAAATACTAGATTGTTACTTAAAAATAAACTTGAAGGAATAGGTTGGTTTTCTTATGAAACATTAAAACGAATTACTACTCAACACCCTGAACATCAATTTATATTCTTTTTCGATAGACCATTTTCTGAAGAATTTATATTCTCGTCAAACATAAAACCAGTGGTAATTGCACCACCAACCCGACATCCTTTTTTGTGGTATTTGTGGTTAGAGCAATCTGTTCCTAAAAATTTGATGAAGCATGGAGCAAGATTGTTTTTTTCTCCCGATGGATTTTTGTCTTTATCATCGCCAGTACCATCTGTACCAGTAATTCATGATATTAATTTTGTGCATCGACCACAAGATTTACCTTATTTTACAAGAAAGTTTTACAATACTTTTTTCCCAATTTACGCTCAAAAAGCACATAGGATTATTACCGTTTCGGAGTATTCAAAAAACGATATTTGCAAATCGTATAATATTGAACCATCGAAAATTGATGTGGTTTACAATGGCTCTAATTCGCTTTATAATCCAATAGATGAGGAAACAAAGAAAAGAACAAAAAACACTTATAGTAAAGGATCCGATTATTTTATATTTATAGGATCGTTGCACCCACGAAAAAACATTGCTCGATTATTAGAAGCTTTTGAAATGTTTAAAAAATCCACATCCTCATCACTAAAATTGCTAATTGTTGGCGAAGCAATGTTCAAGACTAAAGATATTCAAAAAATATATTCCGAAATGTCGTTTAAAGATGATGTGATTTTCACTGGTCGTCTTTCGCCCGAAGACCTTAGAACTGTGCTTGGCTCTGCATTAGCACTTACTTTTGTCCCTTATTTTGAAGGATTTGGTATTCCAATTCTTGAAGCAATGTATGCCAATGTACCAGTAATTGCATCTAATGTAACATCTATGCCCGAAGTTGCTGGTAATGCAGCTATTTATGCAGATCCTTTTTCGGTAGATTCTATAAAAGATGCTATGTTGAAAATGGCTAACGATATAACGTTAAGAGCAGATTTAATTGAAAAAGCTAAAGAACAACGCCAAAAATTTAGCTGGGATAAAACAGCCGATAAAGTGTGGAATAGTATTGAAACAGCTCTCAATAGCTAGTTAATAATGAAACCAGAAGTAAGACTTAAAAACTTTTATAAAGAAAATACTATTGAAGCTGGTTGCGACGAAGCTGGTCGTGGATGTCTTGCTGGACCTGTGTTTGCAGCTGCGGTAATTCTTCCTATAGACTTTTATCATCCGCTATTGAATGACTCTAAACAGTTAACCGAAAATCAACGTTACGAATTAAGGCCAATTATTGAAGCCGAAGCAATTAGCTATGCTGTTGCAACAGTTGATGCCGCCGAAATTGACAAAATAAATATTCTTAATGCTTCTTTTAAAGCTATGAATTTGGCTGTAGAAAAGCTTTCTAAAACACCAGAACATCTTATCATTGATGGAAATAGATTTAAAACACACCTTGCAATTCCTTATAAATGCATTATTAAAGGCGATTCGCTTTATTGCTCTATTGCCGCAGCATCTATTTTAGCTAAAACTTATCGAGATGATTTTATGACTCAGTTAGATGCTCAATTTCCACAATATCAATGGAGAAAAAATAAAGGATACCCAACTAAAGATCATCGAAATGCAATAAGAATCTATGGAATAAATCCATTTCATCGTTTATCCTACAATTTACTTCCAGCACAATTAGAATTAGCATTTTTTGAGAATAATAGCAAATAATTATCTTGTGATTTTAAAAACAAGCCCATCATTATTCCTCGTAATAAAATAGAACCAAGACCACTAGTATTTTCTTTATTAATTTGCTGCATTACAGAATTTAATATTAAATCCATTTTTTTAATATCTAAAATCTTGTTTGCTAATGGCAATTGTTTTATTTCATTCATACAATCTATCATCATTGTTTTGTTTTCAACAACTCTATATCCAATATCTGCAGC
>Ga0316608_1000864_pt1 | contig 12913 bp, 10 predicted proteins | sample MIS2016152B_MG_FD_207673 | JGI IMG/M metagenome (GOLD analysis project Ga0316608, IMG submission 207673) | Microbial mat bacterial communities from Middle Island sinkhole, Lake Huron, Michigan, United States - MIS.2016.152B | ecosystem: Environmental > Aquatic > Freshwater > Lake > Sediment...
GTTCACAGAGATATATTTGAGAGAGATTAATCATTTTGCTTTTTATCTGTTCGGATTTTTTTAACCACAGAGTTCACAGAGTTCACAGAGATATATTTGAGAGAGATTAATCATTTTGCTTTTTATCGGAATTGATATTAAACTCATGTCTCCTAGCTAAATTCGGTTATAACTGAAATTGAGATCTGTTACCAATGCCCTACTGCTACTTAGTGGACTCTGTACGAAGCAGGCACTGAAAGCTAGAATAGCATTGTAGTGGTTGAAACTTTAGATGAAACAAAGCTATAAAATCAGGGAACAATGACTGAAGACTCCGATTTCTCCAATGTCGATCGCGAATTAGACAATACAATTCTAAGCTTCTCAGACATTCAGGCAGAACTCAACCTGCGCCACGCTAAAGATGCTTTGCGAGATATCGTCGAAAACCTGGACTTGACTCCCCAAGAGCGAACTGGACTGGAGCCGGAAATTGGCGGGTTGCAGAAAATGCTCGACAAGCTAGAGCGCGCTTGCGTCCAAATTGCTGTGTTTGGGATGGTGGGAAGGGGTAAATCTTCGGTTTTGAACGCGCTGCTTGGTCAAAATGTGTTTGAAACTGGCCCGACTCACGGGGTGACTCGCACGACGACTATTGGACAATGGGATGTCGGAGACGCAATTGATCAGAATTTGCCCGATCGATTTTCGCCGGTTATTTACCGTTTGTCGCAAGTTGAATTAATCGATACTCCGGGAATAGATGAAGTTGACGGCGAAACTCGCGAAATTTTGGCCCGCCGTGTTGCTAAACAAGCGGATTTGATTTTGTTTGTGGTTGCTGGCGACATTACGAAGGTGGAATATGAAGCTCTTTCGCAATTGCGGGAAGCCGGAAAACCGATGTTATTAGTATTTAATAAAATTGACCAGTATCCCGATGCAGACAGACTGGCAATTTATCACAAAATCCGGGACGAGCGAGTGCGAGAGTTGTTATCTCCCGCTGAAATTGTGATGGCGGCGGCGTCGCCTTTGACGGCAAGTGCGGTGCGCCGCCCCGATGGCAGTATGGGCGTGAAAATGACTCGCGGTTTGCCACAAGTTGAGGATTTAAAGTTAAAAATTTTGGAGATTTTAGATAGGGAAGGTAAGTCTTTGGTGGCGCTGAATACGATGCTCTGTGCGGGAGATATTAATGAGCATTTGGTGCAGCGAAAAATGGAGATTCGAGATGATGCTGCTAACCGCATTATCTGGAATGGGGTAATGACGAAAGCGGTGGCGATCGCACTTAATCCAATTACTGTAATTGATCTCCTCAGCGGTGCGGTAATTGATGTGGTGATGATATTAACTCTGTCTAAAGTTTACGGTATTGCGATGACGGAAGCGGGAGCGGTGGAATTGTTGCAAAAAATTGCAATCAGTATGGGGGGAATTACTGCTGGTGAATTGGTGGCTAATTTTGGTTTGAGCTCTTTGAAAGGATTGTTGGGTTTGGCGACTCCGGCGACGGGTGGTTTGGCTTTGGGCCCTTATTTGTCTGTAGCTGTGACGCAAGCTGCGATCGGAGGGGTTTCTTGCTACGGAATCGGTCAAGTTACTAAGACTTATTTGGCTAATGGTGCTTCTTGGGGAGATGATGGGCCAAAGGCTGTTGTGAGCAAGATTTTGTCTTCTTTGGATGAGGATTCTATTTTAAATCGGATTAAGGATGAGTTGCGGGCTAAGTTGGATTTGAGAGGTGGGGAAAAACAGCAATCTTAGTGAGAATAAGGAAGAAGGCCCTTCGACTTCGGTGGTTGGTGAGCGTAGTCGAACCACACTTCGACTACGTGAGCGTGCGCCGCGAAGCTGAGCGGGTAAACGCAGTCGTTGGGATCAGGGTAAACGCAGTCGTTGGGATCAGGATAAAAAGAAGAAGCAACGATCAAATGTCTATACCTAATTCCTCCGCTTCGCTTCGCCCAATTATCAATTACCAAAATCTCTTCCTATTAATCCTTGCATTTCCGATGTCGATAAATTCATCATTTGTGCAATTTGTGCTAAATTAATTCCCGAATTTAACAGTTGAGAAATGAGCGATCGCAAGGCTGATTCTGCCGCCAGCCGCGCTTGTTTGGATTCTTGAAAAGATGAATCGCTCATTAGACAAAAAAATAGAGGCAGGCGCAACACCTACCCCACAATAGTTATTGGAAAAATCTATTCATTTCCTCCTACTAATCGCTCAACTTCCGATGTCGATAAATTCATCATTTGTGCAACTTGCTCTAAATTCATTCCCGAATTTAACAGTTGAGAAATGAGCGATCGCAAGGCTGATTCGGCGGCTAGTCGTCCTTGTTGTTCGGCTAGCCGTCCTTGTTGTTCGGCTAGCCGTCCTTGTTGTTCGGCCAGTCGTCCTTGTTGTTCGGCTAGCCGTGCTGATTGTTCGGCCAGCCGTCCTTCTTCAGATTGCTGGTAAGTCTTGAGAAATTCCCCTGTCTGAGGATTTCTAAATCTCAATTCTCCAGAAATGATGTGCAATTCTAGTGCCAAGACTTCACTGTATAGCCACAGCGTATCGAAGGCGATATTATTGATGGGAATTTGCTCATATCGGTTGTTGACTAAACGCACTCCTTGCAGTATCGGATTCAGATAATCCCCAGACGGATCGTACTGAAAGTATTCCTTTACTCCCAAACTTCGATAGGTTTCTGGTTTGCTTTCTTGGTCTACATCTTGAGTTGTTTCCGATGTTATTTCCAAGACAAACTGCGGGGCTATCCCTGCTTCTTTCCATATTTTGTAGTTATCTCTTTGGCGTTTTTTGACTCCAAATACTACATAAATATCAGGAGCAACTACTGCTGATTTGTTGCCTTCTTCATAATAAACGAAAGAATTTGCTGACACGTAGACATCCCATCGCTTGTGAAAGTGCAGCTTCAGGGCTTCCACGCCGTAAGTCATGTAGTCGCGCGTGATGTCACTTTCAGCCATCGGTTCTCCATCGCTGCTGGGATATTCTATTTCTTCTTGTTCGATAGAAGTTAAAACTGTCACAGTTTAATTCTCCTCAGTTATTCTCAACTTCATTGTATCAAATGAGTATAAAAATGGCGTTTGTACTTGACAAACGCCATTTTATAGAGTTAAGAACGCGGCGTTTTATCTTGTTTAAATGCCGCTAACCATTCGCGAATTTGCTCGGACGCAATGTCGCGCCCGCCCAAACCAAAAGCTAGAGCAATCCCCACCGCGATCGCCCCCAGCAGCAGCCCGAAAGCCAAATTCACAATATCGCTACCAATGCCCATCTGTTGCAGCGCCAAGGCCGAAACAAAGGCAATAATCGCGATCCGAGCCGTTTGGCCCAACAACCGCGCTTGGCGAGTTCCAGAACTGGCAATCAAATTAAACGCCAGATTCGCCAAATACAGGCCGATCGCAAATACCACCAAACCCGCCAGCACCTGACCTGCAACCAGGACAATACCGCTAACAATCGCCGTCAGCGCCGGAATTCGCAGCACGTCGGTAGCAGCCACCACCGCAAACAGGATGATGCCCACCTGTACCACAATCCCCACAAACTCAGAAGGCGTGCGGGCAGGAACTTCTGGTTCCGACTGGAGTACCGTTGCATCGGGATCTAGCTGGTTCGGCGCGATCGACAGTGGCTGTTTTGGCTGCACTCCCAACCAAGAAAAGACATTATTAAAGCCCATTCCGGTCAGGATATTAGTCACCAAATCGCCTACCCAGCGCCCCAAAATGTAAGCAACCGCCAGAATCAGCGCTGCTGTAAAAATGTTAGGAATCGCACTCAAAACAGTATTGAGCATCGCGATTGCTGGCTGGGAAATCGCCTGAATGTCCAAAGCGTTGAGAGCTGCGATCGCCGTTGGAATCAAAATCAAAACATAGACGATCGTCCCGACAATCCACGACAGCGATTGACCGCCCGCAGTCCGCGAAATTCCGAACCGAGAACCCAAACTGTCCGCCCCACTAGCAGCCAGCAGATTTGTGACAATCCGCCGCACCACTTGAGCCAGCAGCCAGCCCACAAACCCAATCAGCACAGCTTCCAGAATTTTCGGAATTGCCGCCAGAATTTGGTTGAGCAAATTATTAACCGGCAGCAGAGCCTGAGACAAGTCCAGGGAGTTGAGAATCAGTGGCAAAAACAGCAGAAAAATGAACCAGTACAGCGCATTCGCCAGAGTATCGCTCAGCAGCAAAGGACTCTCGCTGGGCCCAGTGCCCACCTGCTGATTCAACCGCTCGTCCACGCTAAAAGTCCGCATCGTCCGCGATACGGCCAATTTGGCGACTGTTGCTAACACCCAAGCAATCCCCAACCAAATTAGCGCGCCGCCTAACTTCGGCAAGAAACCGGTAATTTGATTGAGAAAAGTATTGAGCGGTTGCGAGACAGCCGTTAGATTTAGCTGGTTGAAAAAGGCTACCAGGAAAAAGATAAAAATGATCCAGAAAACGACTGCGGAAATCCACTTTTCCACTGGCGGTGCTCCAGCTCCTTCCGGGCGGCCGGTAATCCAAGCAGCCAGCCGATTGTCGATCGTGGTCTTCTTGAGCAATCCCCCGACTAAAGATGAGACAAGGGCTGACACTATCAATCCAATTAGCAGAATACCTACTGCCCCGATTAGATTTCCAATGTTTGAGCCCTGAAATAGATTGTTAATTCCGCGTTCGGCTTCTGTCAGCGGATTCGGGGCGGGCGATCCCAGTGCCAAAATTCGATCGGACAGAACCGCTATTCGGGCCCAGGTCGGTTGAGTTATTTCTTGCCAAGTTTCATTCATTGTTTTCTCAGGTTAACGTCAGATTTGACAGGGAAAATAAGAAACTTTGACACTCCCCGCGCATGAATGCGGGGGATTCTTGGTTCACCGAGCGCACTTATCTTTCGGGACTCACATCATTCAGACAGAGGTGCATCTCTCCCCAAGCTTGATCGTTCCCGGATGCCCTCCGGTACGTTTCTAATCCCTTAGCTAAAATATTCAATGCTGCATTATAGTCTCTCTCCAAAACAATGCCACATTGATGGCAAATATGGCTTCTCATGGAAAGAGTCTTTTTAACTATGGTTCCACAACTAGAACATTCTTGACTGGTATATTTAGGTGATACAGGAATAACTATTTTCCCGTAGACCCTCCCTAAATACTCCAGCCACTGAGTGAATTGTGTCCATGCTGCATCATTAATAGACTTAGCTAATTTGTGATTCTTCACCAAATTCCGCACCGGCAAATTCTCATAGACTACCAAATCGTTAGATTGGATGACGCACCTTGCCGTCTTGATCGCAAAGTCTTTACGCTGCCTAGATACTTTGAGATGCTTTCTGCCTAAACGGTTAATTGCCTTTCTTCTATTTGATGACCCTTTCTTTTTTCTGCTGACTTTACGATGGGCCCGTTTTAAGGCTTTTTCACTTTTTTTCAAGTTACGAGGATTGGCAACGGTAGCACCAGTTGAGTCGGTTATAAAATGATTAAGTCCCAAATCAATTCCTACAGTTTTCTGGGTGGGAACTATTTTTTCGCTCCGGTCTACAGCTATGCAAAACTGGCAATAATAACCGTCAGCGCGTCTAACTACTCGGATTCTTTTGATTTGATCGGGGCTGTAGTAGTGCAGATCGCGATTGCCAATTAACTTAAAAATGCCAGCCTTAAACCCGTCATTAAAAGATATTTTCCTTTTGTTTTCAGCTAGTTTCCATCCGGTAGTTTTGTATTCTACTGAACGGGTATTAGTTTTAAACTTAGGATATCCTTTCTTTCCTGGTTTATTGGCTTTACAGTTAGCAAAAAATCTCTGAATTGAGAAAATAGTCCTTTCTGCGGATGCTTGTCTCGCTTGAGAGTTCAGTAAAAGGGCCCATTCATATTCTTTGGCTAGAATAGCGCACTGTTTGTACAAGTCAGCTAACTTTACACCCTGATGATCCATCCAATAACGGAGGGTAGAGTTGCGGACAAATTGTGCAGTCCGAATCATTTCATCAATGATTCGGTACTGCGACTCTTTGCCTTTTAGCTTAAACTCTAGGACGATCATGATTTAAAGTTTAACTGCTTGAATCATAGAATTATAGCTAATGATAGCTATCATGGCAAGATGGATTCATACTTCAATGCGACTCAAGCTGGCCCGCTTGCGAAGTCGAATTGGTCGCTCCCGGCGTTCATCCCCAGGCCTGAAGTCAGGGGATAAACGCTTGTTCTTTGGTAAGAATACGCTTCTAGCTTGCAGGTTTTCATGTCAATTCGTCAAGTTTTCGAGCAATCAATTGAAATTCGCGCTGCTGCTACCTTGGTGGAGCGCTGTATCGCCGATCGCACTTTAATGCACAAATGGCTCAATCCAGTGCTCCGCTGCGAGCCTGTCGGTGAATGGGATACTGCGATCGGAAGTCGCAGCCTATTTATCATACAAATTCCGGTTTGGCAACCCACTTTAGAGAGTGTTGTGTTAGAGCGAGAACCTGGTTTAATTGTTTGGGGGTTTGATGGATTTTTCAAAGGGTGCGATCGCTGGGAATGTCAGCCGCAAATCCAAGGAACACTTTTGATTAACCGCTTTGAATTTGAGATTCCCAATCCTTTAATTCGATATGGTTTCAATCGCTTTGCAGCCCCTTGGACGCAGAAAGATATGAAAGACCAACTTCGCCGCCTAAAACGAGTAGCAGAGCAATTATCTCAAGATACGGGTAATTGGTAATTGGGAATCGGGCATGGGGCATCGGGCATCGGGAATAGGTCATCGGTAATACAAAAGTGAAAAGAGAAAATCCCGGATTTGAACTTTTACCTTTTGACTTGCAATTCAATCCCCAATTCCCCATTCCCAATTCCCAGTAACTTGACCTATTTACTTCATATTCCCCGATGAATTCGGCTGACAAATCATTTGTCTCGCCGAATTAATTGCTTGACCGCCAGTATTTTGCAAAGCCGGGGAATTCTGATACATAGCCTGCAAATCTTGCACATCTTTGAACACTCGCTGGTAGACAGCCATAGCTTGATTTCCATCCACTTCTAAAGCCTTCGGGCTGTAATTTTGCATCACTTCCATCAGCGACATTTTGCCATCTTTAGAAGCTGCTACCAAAGCATCCCGCAGTGCTGGTGCGCTTTCAGCGCGAGTTGTGGTACTATAAGCAACCTCGCCCAATTGTTTGAAAACAATTTCCCCGAAGTAAGTATTTGCCAGCCTTGCTACTAATTGAGAATCTAGAGGCACTTCTCGCGTTAAGATATCGCGCACTGATTCAGGAGTTTGTTTGGCCAGACTCAGAACACTTTGCAGTTGAGGTGATGGTTTGCCAGTTTGTGCCAAGCTTTGCAAGTCGCTCATCGGTAAAGTTACGTCAACAGCGCCGTATTTCACTGTGACTTGTTCTAATGCAAAAGCCTTGCCGCTGCTTAGCAACACTGTACTTGTTCCTAACAAAAGTGCCAAACCTAATGATAAAGACTTGGACATTTTCTTAGTTAAATGAGCTGACTGCCGGCCCATTTCATCGAGAGCACCTGATTGAAACTGAAAGTTCATGGGTTTCTGCCTTTTTACGTCAAAATTCTTTTTTGAGCGATCGTCTCTGTGCGTGTCAGTCTGGAAAATTGGCTTTCTAGTTCCCTAAATGACCAATTATTCTACTGTTATGTCCAGCCACTTTAACCTACCAAAAAATAGGTGTCAATTGCCAATTTATATGTTAAGTTTTTTGACGGGGATTTTTTCGACTTGACCGAAAGCAATTGGGTCAGTCGATCGCATCGAGCCGATCGAGCAATTGACGAATTCTAGCAGCATCAGGAGCATGAGGAGCATTTCTCAGATATATTGCTAAATCACTGCGCGCTTCCGTCAAGCGGCCAAGTTGATAGTAGAGAATTCCGCGATCGCGCCTTTCCCCCAGTGCATCTGGAAATAGCAGCAAAAGCCGTTCCACCGCCCCCAAAACCCTGAGCACATCTCGTTGGCTCAGATAAATCGCCTTCAGATTTCCCAGCATTCGCCCCAACAATTGCCTGGGACTTACCGGCGCGAGAAATGCCGGCTGCAACTCCACAGATTGACCGTAAATTTGGGAAAGTCTCCCTTGACAATCTTCAGGAAATAAGATATCGCCACTGTTAAACGCATCAACAAAAATGCCAGCATCTTCAAAATCTGGCTTAATTAAAAAATGTCCAGGCATCCCAATTCCCACCATCGGAAAATCAATCCGTTTAGCAACTTCCAAATAAACCAGAGACAAAGAGATCGGAATACCAGTACGCCGATCGATGACTTGATTCAAAAAGCTATTGCGAGGATCGTAATAATCAGCATCATTACCCGCAAATTCCAAATCCTCGTATAAGTAGCGGTTAATAGTTTGAATTACTCGCAGGGGATAATTCTGTGCCGGCAGGCGATCGCGCAATTCATCCGCCATCGCATCCAGGATGTTTAAATACTCCTCCGGCTCGAAATTTGGGTATTCTTCTAAAGCCATGTAAAGGGCAGCTTTCGCCAGATCGATCGAGCTATCTGGCTGATTAATCTCTCGATAAAATAGTTGTCGCGCTCTCGGAAAATCCATTTTGATTATTGATTAATTTGTAATTCACATTCTCTGCCAATATCACAAACAGGCAAGATGCCTGTTCCACCAGAAATATTTTTATTGTAACATAGACATTTTTTCTGGTAAAATAGGCGTTGTCTAGTGTAAAATAGGCATCTTGCCTGTTCCTAAAAAAAACTTAAAAATGTGCATTATTTCAATTTTAATATACTCTAATTATTTTCATCTAAATCAGCCACTATTTTTAATAAAGCTTCACGATAGATTTTTTTGCCATCAAGATTAAGATGAACACCATCCGATGTCAAATTTGCTTTCAAAGCTTTACCCTCAAATAACCGCTGCACGCTGCATAAATAGGTAACTTTTGGGCCGCAGCCACTTGACGAATCAACTGATTAAACCGATCGACTCTCGGAATAGGAGCCGCAACACTGACATCACGGCTAGCCTCAACAGTCGAGTAAAAAGCTGTCAGCAAAACCACCTGTTTCGCCCCCATATCTTTTTTGATAGTAGCGATTATTTGCCTCATATTTTTCAGAAATTGCTGATCCATAGTTCTATAAATAGCATCATTAGTACCCAGAGCAATAATCGCTCGATCGCACCGAATGTTAGCAGCAGTTAACAACTTTAGCTGTTCTAGCTGAGAAATCGCACTCATCCCGCCGATTGCAAAATTAAAAGTATCGTTTCCCAGAGTATTTCCCAACATCGAAGTGATAGAATCCCCAAAAAAACAAGTTCTTATTTGCTTATTCTGGGTAACAGCAACTTGATATTTTACCTCATCTTGCCACCCAGATTGAGAGCTCAGCGTATCTGTTGGCAATTCTAGATAATTCCCATTCGCCATTACCAAACCTCTACCCAAATAGCCCCGCTTCCCTGCATAGAGGAAGATCGCAGATATCAAAATTATATTCAAAACAATTGACACAAAGGCAATCATGTTTTTCATGTTTTATTTTTAAATTGTAATTGTCAAATTCCATGACTTTTGCCAATCACCCAACTGCGGCGAAAAATGCGAGCCAGAGTCGATTCTTCCAAAGCAAAATAGATCGGGCGGCCATGAGGACAAGTGCGCGGATTGCGAGTTTGTTGCCATTCATTCAACAAATTTTGCATTTCATCCAGACTTAAAGGAGTACCATTTCGAATAGCACTGCGACAAGCAGTAGCAACTTGAGCCGCTTGCAAATCGGCTACTTTACTGAGTTCAAAAAGAGCATCTGCACAATCATCTCTATCTGCCAACAATAGCGGTACTTCCCGCGCAGCCCATAGCTGTTCGCCAAAAGTTTCTACCTCCAAACCCAAGCGGGACAAATTCTCAATTTGAAGTGCAGATAATTGGCTAAGAATTACTGGTTTTTCTAGAGATGTTAGCAGCCAAGCATTACACAATTGCTCGTACAAAACTCGCTCATGAGCGATGTGCTGTTCTACTAACCACATTCCGCTGGGATGTTCCGCCACAATATAAGTATTATGAACTTGAGCGATCGCCCTCAATTCCATTAATCCTATTTTGTGATTTTTTACCTCTTGATCACCATCATTCCGTGAAGTAGAACTACTGGCAAGATAAGCACCCTTTTGTTCCGATGCCTTCAGCAATTGTCCGACTCGATCGGGTATGGAAGGCTGCGGCAAAACATCTTCATTCAACTCCAAAACTCTAGCAATTGCTGCTCTAACTTGCTCTTGCCAAAAACTGGGATTGTGCAAATAAATTTCCACCTTAGCCGGGTGGCGGTTCCAGTCAATTTCAGAGGGAGAAATTTGTAAGTGAACAAAACACACGGGATAGCGATCGCGCGGACAAGTGCGAGCAAATGCGCTGAGAATAGTTTGCTCTAATTCGGGCGATCGCACAACTCGCCGATTCACCCCAACTTTCACCCAATCCGGCCGCCTGCGGTGACAGCGATCGGGCAAACCAATTACTAACTCTAAAGATTGGGAATTGGGAATTGGGAATGGGGCCTTGGGAATTGGGAATTGGGAATTGGGAATTGGCCATTGGTAAATCTGCTCGGTTTTTGACAAAACTAATTGCTTCTTTACCAAAGAATCGGCTGCTTTACTGCTGGGAAAAGCAGGCAAATTTACCTTTAAATACTGCAAATCATTCACGCGAACTCCCCGCACAAATTGAGGTAAAATTTGTTGTGCTGTGCTACCAGGAGTTATGTGGAAACAAGGCGTATTTTCTTGTCGCAACTGCCAATTCACCTGCGGGTGACAAAGAGCAATTTGCTGAATCACTAATTGGATCGATCGCACCTGGGGACCTTGGGCCAAAAAACCCCGACGGACTGGCCAATTCCCAAACAAATTACTAACAGTGACTACCGTACCGGGTGCGATCGCAGTTGATTCCACCTCCACAGGCTCACCAGCGCCATCATAAACCACCCGCCAGCCCGATCGAGCATTTTCAATTCCCCCCCTTAACAAAGAGAGATTTTCCCCGGTCACAGGCTCTCGCTTTTCCCCAAAATCGGCGAATCCCAAATCATTTGGCCGGCTACAAATCTCCAACTCACCCAACTGAGCCAAACTGTGCAAAGCTTCCCCGCGAAATCCCAAAGTAGCAATTTTATAAAGATCTGCTTCAGTGCTAATTTTGCTCGTACTGTGAGCCGAAGCCGCCTGCTGCAAATTTTCCAAATCCATACCCATACCATTATCTGCAACTTGCAGCCGCCACTGTTGGGGCCAGATAGAAACAACTATCCGAGTTGCGCCAGCATCCAGAGAATTTTCCACTAATTCTCGCACCGCAGCAGCCATCGAATCAACCACTTCGCCAGCGGCAATTAAATCGATCACTTCTGCGGGTAAGGTTTGAATAATAGCTGTCATCAGAATTTTAGATTTTAATCTTTATAGGAACCAACTTTTCGCCTTCACCAGAAATATTTTTTGTGAAACAGGTATTTTCACTGTTCCTACATTCAATTCTACTCGATCGCGCAACTAGCGATTAAACTCGATCGGCTAACTGGTAATTTTCGGCAACCGAATATAAAAAGTTGTCCCTTGTTGATCTTCCGACTCATAAGTAATTTCCCCTTGATGAGCATCCACGATCGACTTAGCAATCGCCGTCCCCAACCCAGTACCAGTCCGCTTTCCATAAGTCACAAACGGTTCAAATAACTTCTCCTTAATTGACTGCGGAATGCCCGGCCCATTATCGTAAATGCTAATTTCTGCCCATTCCTCACTTTGCGTCACAGCAATCTCCACCCGCCCCCCTCGTCCGCCAAAAGCCTCAACAGCATTCCCAACTAAATTTTGTAAAACGCGCAAAATCTTATTTTCGTCCGCTTCCACTATCACTTCTGTCACCCGTATTGCCAAATCTACTTTTGCCGCATCAAAATAAACCCTATTCAATTTTAAAAACTGCTGCAACGTCTGGATTAGATGAACTGGTTTTTTATTTAAAACTGAGTTACCACGCGAAAATTCTAACACTTCCTCAGCCATCCCCAACATTCGCTGAACCTGCAATTGAATCAGTTCGCACCACTCCTGACTTTCCTCATCCGGGTGCATTTCTTTGAGCATTTCAGTTGAGAGTTTAATCCCCGTAAACGGACTTTTGAAATCGTGAATAATTGTGCTGACCATTTCGCCCAGCAACACCATTTTCTGTTTGTGTACGAACTGGTTAACATATTGATCGGTTGTATCCCGCAAATTTTTAGTAATGAAACTAAACATTTGCAGTACCGCACTGCCTTTAGCAAATTGGAGAGTTTCTATCAGTGCTTCGCGACCGATTTTTGCCAAAGTCGAACCGCCACCCGCCACAGCTCTAGCACTGCGCGGCTCCCCGTCTAAAACTCCTAGTTCCCCAATAAAATCGTCCGGTTTAGCTACAGCAACAGTTTGATATTTATTGCTGTCTATTCGCTTGCTCAACTCGACTTCACCTTCTAAAACTAGATACAAAAAATCCGCTTGTTGTCCTTCTTCAAAAACCAGCGTTTCCTCGGCAAAACTCTCCAAGACAGCTATTTGGCATAGGTGCGTGGCTTGCTCTGGTTCAAAATAGGACATAAATCGATGAGATGCCAGATCCATGTGAGAATACCCAAGACTTAATCTAAACAGTTTCTTTCTTCTATCTTCTGTTATACAGATATCTTATAGTATGACCAAAAGCAACTTAGATCGACCAATTTAACTGTAGATAAACTTTTTTGTTCAAAAATTAACGATACTGAGCTAAAGCGATCGCAGCATTCTGACCGCCAAAGCCAAAACTCAAACAAACCGCATTTCTCACTT
>Ga0316608_1000866_pt1 | contig 12899 bp, 13 predicted proteins | sample MIS2016152B_MG_FD_207673 | JGI IMG/M metagenome (GOLD analysis project Ga0316608, IMG submission 207673) | Microbial mat bacterial communities from Middle Island sinkhole, Lake Huron, Michigan, United States - MIS.2016.152B | ecosystem: Environmental > Aquatic > Freshwater > Lake > Sediment...
TCGAATCACGCTATAGGGCAACATACAGCTTAACCATAAATCTTTGCCCGCAGGTTTTAAAGGATTCCACAAATCCACCCGCGAAAACTCATCGCGTGTCGCACCTGTTTTTTTCGCTTGAATTGAACGCAATTCATTTAAGGTGGATGGGGCGTAATAAATCATTTTCCAGCTTGCCGCCATTAACCCCAGCAACAAATAACGTCCCCAACGTGGAATGGGCGAATTTCTTAATTTTTCCATATTAAATTCCACTTGGTCAGGATCCATTGCCTCACCTAAGTGATAATGATGAATATCATTGTGTTCCACATCCCACGCTTGTGGATGTATCCAATCCAGCCAATCAATACAACGTCGCCAGCCTTTAGCAAAGCCTTTACTGGTATAGTGTGCAGGAATGCCGTCAATTTTATCGTAACCACGGTGCAGCACATGATGAGCCACGGTTGTCCAGCGGGTAAAATTGCCTTGACTGATTAAATAGGCTGAAATGGGATTAGGGACAATCCACGCCGTGCTATAACCTAAGAAGGAACAAATTTTGCCCCAGCTCTCAATTTTTTTTAAATGCGCAAAATCATTCATATCGGTTTTGCGTAATAACTCGGCTTGAATGGCGTTAATATCCTGGGCAAGCTGCTCTCTATCAACAGCATGGTATCTTTCTAAGTTCAAAATATTCTCTCTTTATAAGTAGTGGGGTAGCCAGTTTTAATGATTACATTTGCAATTGTTGTTATTTTTTCAGACAAATGCCTCGCAAAGCTATATGATAATGCCCTTTTTAAATAGACAAAAGGTTTTCTGATGCAAGTTGCAAACAAATTAGCAGTCTCTTTCCACTATACTTTAACGAACAGTGCAGGTGAGCAACTTGATAGTTCGATAGGCGCAGAGCCGTTAACCTATTTACACGGCGAGGGCAATATTATACCCGGTTTAGAACAAGCCTTAGAGGGAAAAAAAGTCGGTGATAAATTTACCGTGACAATTCCTGCGGCTGAAGGCTATGGTGAATATGAAACGTCGATGGTGCAAAAAGTGGCACGGCAAATGTTTGAAGGCGTTGATGACTTGGAAGTGGGAATGATGTTTAATGCCGATGTCAGTCACGGCACAGGGGTTGTAACCATCACCAGCATTGAAGGCGATGAAGTGACTGTCGATGGCAATCATCCCTTAGCAGGTCAAGCATTAACTTTTGCTGTTGAAGTCACCGAGGTTCGTCTTGCCAGTGCCGATGAATTAGAACATCGTCATGCTCATGGCGCAGGTTGCGACCATTAATTTTTAGCTTTATTGTCCCATCTTCCCCCTTTACTATCAGGGGGAAATCTATTTCTGTAAATCCCCCTAATTGACCTCACACACCGCTGTTTTTATTTCTTTGTCTCAGTCTTTGCGTAACACCTTAAAATTGCCGTTTTGTCTTACGCAACAGGGAAAAATTATCTCACGGGCTGATTTTTTTGCGCATGCTTTTGCCGTCAGTCAACAACTGCCTACCGCCAGTTATGCAATTAACCTCTGTCAAAACCGCTATCTGTTTATGGTTGGATTTCTTGCCGTCTTATTGCGACAACAAATTAACTTATTGCCTCATAATCTAACCCAACAAACCCAAGCTTATTTATTAGAAACTTATTCAGATAGTTATTGTTTAACCGACCAACCTTTTGCGCACACGGCACGGACTTTTTTGCTAACTGAGGCTTTATTCAGCAATGCAAATCGCACTGATTTTCCCCTGATTGACATAGCCCAACCTGCCGCGATTTCATTTACCTCAGGCAGTACAGGCATTCCCAAACCGATTAGTAAAACCTGGGCTGAGTTTGAAACAGCGGCTCAATTAGCGTTAACGGCACTTAAGTTGCACAATAAAACCTTAACATTAGTATCAACCGTACCGCCGCAACATATGTATGGCTTGGAAACGTCGTTGTTTTGGACACTGTTTTCAAGCTTAAGTATTTATAGCGGTCGCCCTTTTTATCCTAAAGATATTGCCTTAACCCTCCAAACTGCTGGCAGAAGTTTACTTGTTTCAACCCCTGCCCATTTAAAAATTTGCTGCCAAACGCAACAGGACTGGCAAAATGTAGAGCGGGTTTTATCCTCGACTGCCCCTTTATCAAGTGAGTTAGCAACAATGGTAGAGCAACAATTTCATGCTCCGTTAGTTGAACTTTATGGCAGCACCGAAACCCTTTCCTTTGCATTTCGCCGCACGACACAACAGGATTTATGGCAACTGTATCAAGGCATAAAACTTACTGAACAAGCGGGACAGTTTTGGGTCAGTGACGGGCATTTACCTTACCCTGTTAGTCTGGATGATAGCTTTAAACTTTATGCCGACAATCGATTTAGTAGCTTGGGGCGTAGCAGCGATGTGATTAAAATTGCAGGTAAAAGAGCCTCGTTAGCCGAGCTTAATTACCAACTTAATCAAATTCCTGCGGTTGAAGATGGGGTGTTTTTTAAAACCCACACAGAACGACTTGCCGCGCTGGTGGTTGGTAATGTGACAAAAACTGACATTATCACAGCTTTAAAAACAGCGGTTGATGCGGTTTTTTTACCCAGAGCGATTTATCATGTCCCTAAACTGCCACGCAATGCGATAGGCAAATTGGGCAAAGCCGAACTTGAGCTACTTATCCGAGACTTAACCGATGAATGAGCGAATTCAACATTATACAATTGCCGCCACACACCCTTGTTTTGCAGGGCATTTTCCCAATAATCCTGTTGTCCCTGGGGTGGTGGTGCTTGATTATGTCAGGCAATTGCTCAGTCAGTGGCAACCTACGTTGCGAATAAAAACCCTTAGGCAAGCTAAATTTTTACAGCCGCTGTATCCTGAGCAAGTTTTTAGCATTCATTTACAGCAACTTACAGAACAGATGATTAAATTTGAATGTCGGCGTGATGAACAGCAATTAGTTGTCGGGACGCTTAACATGGAAAAAAACCAATGAATACCCAATGGCAAACCTACAAAGAGCGCAGTAATCCACTGGCGTTGCAACTGATGCGTTGGATTGCGCTACATTTAGGCAGACCCAGCGCACGGCTGTTGTTATATCCAATTACAGGTTATTTTTTGCTCTTTGCCCCGAAACAACGCCGCGCTTCATTTCTGTATTTGCAACGAGTTTTACCCAAAAAACCAACGTTTTGGGAGGTGGCAAAACATATTCACTGTTTTGCCGCTACCATTTTGGATCGAATTTATTTAATGACAGGGCAGTTTGAGAAATTAACCATTGCTTTTCCGCCTGATAATATACCCGTCACTTATTCACGCAACGGGCAAGGCTGTTTGTTATTAGGCAGTCATCTGGGCAGCTTTGAGGTGTTGCGCAGTTATTCGATAAAAAAATGTCCTTTGCCAATCAAAGTGTTGATGTCTGAACGACAAACCCCGATGATTGTTCAAATGCTGAACGCACTCAATCCTGAGGTGGCAAATACGTTGATTCCATTGGATGGCAATCCCCATAGTTTATTGAAAGTCAAAGAAGCGATTGAAACAGGCGCGATAGTAGGAATGCTGGGGGATAGGGTGATGTCAAAAAAACGAGAAAAAACCGTTTCTTGTCTGTTATTGGGTAAAAAAGTCGATTTGCCTAGCGCACCAATTTTAATTGCTGCGAGTTTAAAAGTGCCTTTAATCGTATTTTTTGGACTGTATCATGGCGGCAATCGCTATGAAATTCATTTTGAATTATTGGCCGAACAAATTGTTTTAAGTAGCGCACAGCGGCAACAAGAGATTCACTATTGGGTACAACGTTATGCGGCGTGCTTGGAAAAACAGATGCGCCGCGCACCTTATAACTGGTTTAATTTTTATGATTACTGGCAAGATGATGAATAATCCGCCTTTATCACAAGCGCAATTTGCTGGATTAATACCGCATTCGGGGGCAATGTTATTGATAGACGAGGTGATAAGTTGGAATGAAGAAAAAATTATCACTCGCTGCCAATCTCATCGAAAAACCGATAATCCGCTGCGGTTAGCAGGGCAATTATCCGCCCTGCATTTAATTGAATATGGGGCGCAAACGATGGCAGTACATTGTGGCTTATTGACAGGACAAGCCCGCCCTGGTTTTTTAGCCGCCGTGCGCAGTGCGCATTTTTACAGAGATGATTTAACGAGCTTACAGACTGATTTAATCATCCAAGCCACCGCCCAATTACAGTTAGCCAACGGGGCGGTTTATCATTTAATCATCGCCGATACAGAAAACACGCTGTTGCTGGATGCGTGGGCTACTGTGATTCACATTTAATCCACGCTTTTGTCGCTCACCATTAAAAAAGAATTGTTTTTGCCGCTGCACCTGCTTCCTCACGCGCCAATTTAGGCACTAAATAGCCTGGCAAACAACTTTGTAATTGTTTCATTAATCCAATTGCCTCGGCTTCAGGCACCTCAAAATGTCCAACGCCATTGGCTTTATCTAACAAATGTAAATAATAAGGCAAAATACCTGCCTCATGTAGGGTTTCGCTCAGGGTTTTTAAGGCGGGTAAGCTGTCATTCACCCCGCGTAGCAACACCGCCTGATTCAACAAAGTCAACTGGGTAGCTTGCATTTTTTGACATACGCTTTTAACCTGCGCACTGAGTTCATTGGCATGATTACAATGCACCACCATCACAACAGATTTACTGCTTTGTGTGAATGTTTCAAGTAGCTGCGGCGTAATACGGGCAGGCAACACAATCGGCAAGCGGCTGTGAATCCGAACCCGCTTAAGATGGGGGATTTTTTCAAATTCGCTGAACAATTGGGCTATTTTAAAATCACTTAACAATAACGGGTCGCCCCCACTTAAAATAATTTCACTAATATCGGGATTATCTTGCAAATAAATCAACGCATCCTGTTGTTTTTTTTGCGTTAATTGAAACTGTGCATAAGGAAAGTTGCGTCGAAAACAATATCGACAATGCACAGCACAACTGCCTGTGACGATAAATAAAGCCCGTCCTTGATATTTATGAATCACCCCTGCGGTTTTCATCGCCGTTAAATCACCCACAGGATCATCACTAAATCCAGCGAAAAACTGTATCTCAGCTGCCATCGGTAAGACTTGTTTTAACAACGGGTCATTAAGATTGCCTTTTTCCATGCAGTCGGCAAAACCGCGTGGCACGCGCAGTGGAAAGTTTTTCCCTGCTTGTTCAGAAACAATATCCTCAGGATTAATAGCTAAATAATCACATAACGCATTGATAGTATTAAAAGAGTTGCTTAGTTGTTGTTGCCAAGTTAAAACAGGTGTGGCGGTTAGGTTTTTTACCATTTTGAAGGGATTTAGTTTATCTGAATAGAACTGTCTATTATAATGGGAAGTTATTGTTTATTTTGACGAGGAAAAAATGGCTACTTACAGCACCAGCGAGTTTAAAGGCGGTTTAAAAATCATGCTAGATGCCGACCCTTGCGCGATTATTGAAAATGAATTTGTCAAACCTGGCAAAGGACAGGCTTTTAACCGCGTTAAAATCAGAAATTTAAAAACAGGGCGGGTGATAGAGCGAACCTTTAAATCAGGCGATTCGGTTGAAGGTGCAGATGTTGTGGACAGGGAAATGAGCTATATGTATAGCGATGGCGACTATTGGCATTTTATGGAGTCGGATACTTTTGAACAATATCAAGCCAATGCAACCATTGTGGGCGATTCTGCCAAATGGTTGAAAGAACAAGCTATTTGTGTGCTAACCTTATGGAACGGTGAGCCGTTAGCCGTAACGCCGCCTAAATTTGTAGATTTAGTGATTACAGAAACCGACCCAGGTCTGAAAGGCGATACCTCAGGGGGTGGCGGAAAACCTGCAACTTTAGAAACAGGTGCGGTGGTGCGTGTGCCATTATTTGTACAAATTGATGAATTAATCCGCGTGGATACTCGCACAGGCGAGTACATTTCGCGGGTTAAAGAGTCTTAAAACAAAGGGGTAATCAATGACAGTGGCATGGCAACCAACCTGTGAAATCGCGCAATTACAGCAACGGGCGCGTTTGCTAAGTGACATTCGGACATTTTTTGCCCAGCGTGGGGTGTTAGAAGTAGAAACACCCCTGTTGTGTCACACGACAGGCACCGATCCGCAATTGGATTTTTTTGCCACTGACTATCGTTTTTTGCCCCAACCTCAGCCGTTGTTTTTACAAACTTCGCCTGAGTTTGCCATGAAACGACTCTTGGCAGCGGGAAGTGGCTCGATTTATCAAATCTGTAAAGCCTTTAGAAATGGGGAATCAGGGCGATTTCACAATCCTGAATTTACTTTATTAGAATGGTATCGCTTAGGATTTGAATTGCCTGAATTAATGGCGGAAGTAGGCGAATTAATCAGCACCCTTCTTGCACCACGCTTGCCGTTAAAAAAAATAACTTATCACAGCTACAGTGCGTTATTTGCGCAAATAACAGGGCTAAATCCCCTTGTTTTTTCCGCGCTCGATTATCAAACATATACTCAAAATCAAGGACTTGCCGAGGCTGGTCAGTTATGTGGTGAAGATCATGCGTTGTGGTTAGACTTTATTTTCAGTCACCAAATTCAACCGCAACTCGGTGTGGATGCGGTATGTTTAGTGTATGACTATCCTGCTTTTTTGCCTTCGTTAGCGCGGGTTAAAGCAACCAATCCGCAGGTGGTGGAGCGATTTGAGGTGTTTGTGGCAGGATTGGAATTAGGGAATGGTTTTTTTGAATTAGCTGATGTGGCTGAACAAGAACGGCGTTTTGAGGCTGAAATAAAAGAACGCCAAATAAAGGGTTTACCTGTTGTTAAAAAAGATACTTATTTTCTCGCCGCATTAGAACAGGGCTTGCCAGATTGCAGTGGTGTGGCATTAGGTTTGGACAGATTATTGATGCTATTGACCGAAAGCAACTCTATTACAGATGTATTGGCTTTTCCTGTTGCAATTGCTTAAACACAATTTTGTACCTAAAGACCATGCTATAATGACCGACTTACTTAACTTAACAAACTTTAGGCTCGCGCTTCTATCTTGGTAACTCTGTGAAAAATCCACTCATTTCTCAATTATTATTGACGATGCTGTTAGTCTCGCCTCTTGCAGAAGCGGCTGAAAATTTTGTAGTCAAAGACATTAAAGTACACGGTTTACAACGTACGCCTGTTGGCACAGTGTATAACTATCTGCCTGTTCATGTCGGTGAAACCTTTTCCCCTGCAAAAGCGTCTAATGCCATTCGAGCATTATTTAAAACAGGCTTTTTCCAAGATGTTTCCTTAGAAAGAGACGGCGCGACTTTAGTGGTGAATGTGATTGAACGTCCCTCCATTGCAAAAATTAGCTTTGAAGGCAACAAAGACCTGAGTACCGAAGAATTGACCAAAGCGATGAAAAAAATTGGTTTATCTGAGGGGCAAGTGTTTAATCAACAGATGCTTGATAAAGTAGAGCAAGAATTAACACGGCAATATTTTAGTCATGGCAAATATGGTTTAAAAATCGACACCAAAGTGTCTGAATTAAGCCGCAATCGGGTGGAATTAAAAATCAGTCTGATTGAAGGACAAGCGGCACGGATAAAACACATTAATATCGTTGGTAATCAAAGCTTTGATATCAAAGATTTACTGCAAAACTTTGAACTAAGCACCTCGAACTTATTATCTTTTTATACCAAAGACGATCAATATTCTAAGCAAAAATTGTCTGCCGATTTAGAACGGTTGCGTTCTTTTTATCTGGATCGGGGCTACATTAATTTTTCTATCGAATCCTCACAAATTGCCATGACCTCTGATAAAAAAGAAATTTATGTCACGGTCAACATTAAAGAAGGCGATATTTTTACCTTAGAAAAGGTCAAATTAGCGGGCAATTTAATTGTCAATCCTGACGAATTAATTAAATTAGTGCAAGTAGGGCCTGGCGAGGTTTTTTCGCGAAAAAATGCTACCGAAACGTCAAAAAGTATTTCAGATAGATTGGGGGATGAAGGCTATTCGTTTGCTAACGTGAATATGTTGCCAGATATTAACGAAGCCGATAAAACTGTGGCGATTACTTTTTTTGTCGATCCAGGCAAGCGCGTTTATGTGCGGCGGATTAATATGCACGGCAACAGTAAAACCCGGGATGAGGTTTTACGCCGGGAAATGCGCCAAATGGAGTCAAGCTGGGCCTCTACCGCAAAAATTGAACGTTCCAAGCAGCGGCTGGAGCGACTGGGTTATTTTGAAGAGGTCAATATGGAAATGCCACCTGTTGCGGGCGTGGCTGACCAAGTAGATGTCAATTACAGTATTACCGAAAAATCCTCGGGTAACTTGACCGCAGGGGTAGGCTATTCACAAACCCAAGGGATTATTTTTAACGTCAATATTTCCCAAGATAACGTCTTTGGCTCAGGTAAACGGATAAATTTCGCCTTTAATAACAGCAGTGTCGCCACGCAATATCGGTTTGGTTATCTTGACCCTTATTTTACCTTGGACGGGGTTAGTTTAGGTTATGACATCGGTTATAACGCCACCAATGCAGCGCAAGCAAATACTTCCAATTATACCACCAACGTGGCAAATACAGGTTTTAATTTTGGTATTCCACTTAATGAGAATGACAGGCTAAATTTTAATTTTGATTTAAACCACACCAAATTAATGACTTCGGAGTATTCCTCTCAAGAGATTTTAAATTTTATCAGTGCGGAAGGGTCTAAATTTTTCTCTCTGTCAACCTCGATAGGCTGGACACATGACACGTTGAATAGACCTATTTTTCCAAGTAGCGGTGGACAGCAACGTTTCTTTGCTTCAGCAACGATTCCTGGTAGTACATTAACCTACTATAAAGTGGACTATAAACAGCAACATTTTTTCCCGCTCGCCAAAGATTTTACTTTTAGGCTTAATGGTGAAGTCGCTTACGGAAATGGCTACGGCAACACAAAATCCTTGCCATTTTATGAACATTTTTACGCAGGGGGGGTGCGTTCGGTGCGTGGCTTTAGGGATAATACCTTAGGGGTTCGTGACTCTAAAGATTTACCTTTTGGTGGCTCAAGTAAAATTGTCGGTAATGCCGAATTATTCTTCCCGATTCCGTTTGCGGATGAAATTAAATCCATTAGATTGGGAGCTTTTTTTGACGCAGGCACGGTAAACGATGGATTTAAGGTGAATAATATGAAATATTCTGTCGGAATGTCAGGTGAATGGCTATCACCTTTTGGTGCGTTATCTATCAGCTTTGCCAAACCGCTCAATGCCAATCAAAATGATAAGGATCAAATGTTTCAATTTTCATTCGGTTCAGGGTTTTAAAAGAAGAATCTTTAGTTAGCGGTTTTTTTCCCTTATAATCAAAGCAAGGGTTTATGAACTGGCTCGTATTCCTCGTAGTTAAAAAAATTTAAAATACAATAGTTTGAGATAATTTTGATGATAAAAAATAAAATAGCGTTATTTTTAGCCCTTCTGCTTACAGCGAACATAAGCTATGCTGAATTGAAAATAGGGTTTGTAAATGTGCCAAAAGTGTTGGAAAAAGCACCCCAAGCTGAAAAAGCCAAGCAACGGCTAGAGAAAGAGTTTTCGCCACGCGACAAACAGTTGGTTGCGCAACAGCAAGAAATTATAAAACTGGAAGAAAAGTTTAATAAAAATGCCAACGTGATGGCAGAACCCGCAAAAAGAAAGCTGGAGTCTGAAATTATGGCAAAAAAACGCGATGCTAAACGTGCGCAACAAGAATTTAGTGAGGATTTTAACCTACGCCGGAATGAAGAATTAGGCAAATTGCAACGCCGTATTGTGGACGCCATTAAAGAATTGGCAAAAGAAGAAAGTTTTGATTTACTCTTAACCGACGGTGTTATTTACAGTAATGATGATATTGATGTCACTGCGCGTGTACAGTCAAAGCTTGCCAAGTTTACCGATTAATCACGATATCTTGCGTTGTTTACCCATGATGTTAGGTCTTTTAGCCCCCAGATAATTATTAAATATGTCCGTAAAGTTAGATATTTTACAAATACAAGAGTTTTTACCACACAGATACCCTTTTTTATTGCTAGATCGGGTGATTGAGTGTGAACCAGGGGTTAGATTGTTAGGGCTGAAAAATGTCACTTACAATGAACCTTTTTTTCAAGGACATTTTCCGCATTTGCCGATTATGCCAGGGGTGTTAATTTTAGAAGCGCTCGCGCAAGCGACAGGTCTATTAGCCTCAGAAACTGATCCCAATTTAGGAAAAGGGATGACCTATTATTTAGTGGGTATTGATAACGCGCGATTCAAACGACCTGTTGTGCCAGGTGATCAATTGATGCTAGAAGCAAAATTTCTCAAAAGCAAACGCAATATTTGGTCGTTTGAGTGCCGTGCTGAGGTGGATAATGAGTTTGTCGCAAGTGCTAATATTATGTGCGCAGCTGCGGTGGATTGATTTTGATTGACCCTAAAGCTGTTGTTGATATAAATGCAGATATTGCCGACGATGTCTGCATCGGACCTTTCTCAGTCATAGGTGCGAAAGTGCAGATTGACTCGGGTACGGTTATAGGACCTCACGTTGTGATTAAAGGTCCTGTCAGCATCGGCAAAGACAATCGCATTTATCAATTTTCTTCCATTGGCGAAGACCCGCAGGATAAAAAATATGCCAATGAAATCACCCGTTTGGAAATTGGTGACAGAAACATCATTCGTGAGTTTGTTACCTTGCACCGTGGTACTCAGCAAGACCATAGCTTAACTAAAATTGGGCATGACAACCTGTTTATGGCCTATACCCATGTAGCGCATGATTGTGTGGTGGGAAATAAAGTGATTATGGCAAATGGAGCTTCATTGGCAGGTCATGTGCATTTAGGCAATAATGCGATTTTAGGCGGCTTTACCCTCGTTCATCAATTTACCCAAATCGGTGAATACAGTTTTTCGGCAATGGGCAGTGCAGTTACGCAAGATATTCCGCCTTTTGTGATGGTAGGAGGACGACCTACTCGCCCACACGGGATTAATTCGGTTGGGATGGAACGGAATGGCGTTTCTCCTGAAGTAGTGCGTAAAATTCGCAAAGCCTACAAAATTTTATACAAAAGTAATTTACGCTTAGAAGATGCGATTGAAGAGATTGAAGATTTGGCGGGTGAAAGTGATGAAGTTTCAACAATGGTTAGCTTTTTGCGCAATGTCACCCGAGGGATTTTAAGATAAAACCGCAACGTATCGCAGGTATTGATGAGGTGGGACGTGGCTGTTTAGCTGGCGCAGTCGTGGCAGCGGCAGTGATTTTAGACCCAGAAAAACCCATTGCTGGCTTAACAGATTCTAAAAAACTCACAGAAAAACAACGTACCGCGCTTGCAACACTGATTAAACGTGACGCATTGGCTTGGGCAATTGGACGTGCTGAAGCCTGTGAAATTGATCAAATCAATATCTTGCAAGCCTCTTTATTAGCGATGCAGCGAGCATTTAATGGTTTACCGCTTAAACCCGACTGGGTTAAGGTAGATGGCAATCGCTATCCTGCCATTGATTGTGAAGGCGAAGCCATCATTAAAGGCGATTTAACCGAAAGCTGTTGTTCAGCGGCTTCCATTTTAGCTAAAGTCAGTCGGGATGCAGAAATGTTGATTTTAGACCAGCTTTATTCAGGCTATGGCTTCACGCAACACAAAGGTTATCCCACACAACTGCACCTAAGTCGCTTACAACAACTTGGGCTAACGCCGCTACACAGAAAATCATTCGCACCTGTTAAGAAATTATTATAATTTCATCATCCAGCTCATCGCACGAATTCCTGCACTTTTTAATTTAAAATGCGCCTTGCTGTTTTGTTTTAACAAACGGCTTTTTTCTTAGCCCTGTATCTACTATGTCAGAAGAACTTTATTATCCTACCGATTCAGCGGTTGAAGCGTTAAAAGTCCCGCCGCATTCCATAGAAGCCGAGCAATCTGTGTTAGGCGCACTGATGATTAAAAACTCAACGTGGGACGATATTGCAAGTTTACTGAGTGGAAAAGATTTTTATCATAAAAATCATCAGATTATTTTTCAAGCTATTGCCAATTTAGCAGAACGGCAAGTGCCTTTTGATGTAGTAACCATCGCAGATACTCTTAGCCGGATGGGAAAATTAAGCCCGATGGGAAGTTGGTTAGCGTATGTGGGCATGATAGCCAATGATACGCCCAGTGCCGCCAATATTGTGGCTTATGCAAAAATTGTGCGTGATTATTCAATCTTGCGCCAATTGATTGATGCGGGGACTAAAATTGCTAATTTAGCCTTTGCCCCGCAAAATCGTAAACCGCAAGATTTGCTAGAAGAGGCAGAAAAGCACATTTTAAGTATCGGTGAACAAGTCGGGCGTGAGTCGGGCTTTCAGCACATAAAACCTTTACTAGCCACAGCGATTGATAAAATAGAATCCCGCTTTGAGCAAGATGGGCATATTACAGGGATTGCAACAGGCTTTACTGATTTTGATGAAAAAACATCAGGCTTGCAACCTGCTGATTTGATTATCATTGCGGGACGGCCTTCGATGGGCAAAACGGCTATAGCCATGAATATTGCCGAACACATTGCCATCAAAGGTAAAAAACCTGTCGCAGTGTTCAGTATGGAAATGCCAGGCGAAGCGTTAGCCATGCGGATGATGTCTTCTTTAGGGCGAATTGATCAATTAAAAGTCCGTACAGGTAAATTAGAACATGACGAATGGCCGCGCTTAACCTCGGCTATCAATATTCTTGCCAGTACAGGATTATACATAGATGACACCCCCGCACTAACGCCGTCAGAACTGAGGGCGCGGGCGCGGCGTTTGGCGCGAGAACACGGTCAATTAGGC
>Ga0316608_1000867_pt1 | contig 12889 bp, 16 predicted proteins | sample MIS2016152B_MG_FD_207673 | JGI IMG/M metagenome (GOLD analysis project Ga0316608, IMG submission 207673) | Microbial mat bacterial communities from Middle Island sinkhole, Lake Huron, Michigan, United States - MIS.2016.152B | ecosystem: Environmental > Aquatic > Freshwater > Lake > Sediment...
AATTATTAAAAAAAAGAACATTATTAAACCATCAAAGCAGTTTTTATCAACTTAAAAACTGCTTTTATTTTTCTGTTTTAAAATCCGTTTCATACATTTGCTACTCAAACTTTAAATGTTCTTTATAGGGTAATTACTTTAACAAATAAACACCAAAAAAAGTTACAGAAATTAAGATTAAAAAAGTGTATTTATAAAAGAACTAAAGTACAATTCAGCTCACAATATTTTTCAAGCTACAAAACGATATGATTAGCAAAAAAGTAAATTCGGTTCAACAAGCACTTCTAGGCATTGAAGATAATATGACCATCATGCTTGGTGGTTTCGGACTTTGTGGCATTCCTGAGAACAGCATTGCCGAGTTGGTAAAAAAAGGCACCAAAAACCTAACCTGTATTTCAAACAACGCAGGAGTTGATGATTTTGGACTTGGATTATTATTACAACAAAAGCAAATCAAAAAAATGATTTCGTCCTATGTTGGTGAAAATGCCGAATTTGAACGACAAATGCTTTCAGGAGAATTGGATGTAGAACTGATTCCGCAAGGAACTTTAGCCGAACGTTGCCGTGCAGCCCAAGCCGGAATTCCAGCCTTCTTCACTCCAGCAGGTTTTGGAACAGAAGTCGCAATAGGCAAAGAAACCCGCGAATTCAATGGAAAAATGCACGTAATGGAACACGCTTTCAAAGCTGATTTTTCTATTGTAAAAGCATGGAAAGGCGACGAAGCAGGAAACTTAATATTCAAAGGAACCGCTAGAAACTTCAATCCGTGTATGTGTGGTGCAGCAAAAATTACCATCGCCGAGGTAGAAGAACTTCTTCCAGCGGGAAGTTTAGATCCAAACGAAATCCACATTCCTGGAATTCTGATTCAAAGAATATTTCAAGGCGATACATTTGAAAAAAGAATTGAGCAAAGAACAGTTAGAAAAAGAGAATAGAATAAAGAATATAGAAAATAGTTTCTAAAACTTTTAATCTTAATGAACCTTAATAACTTAATGGTTTAAAAAATATGTTAGATAAAAACGATATAGCAAAACGAATAGCTAAAGAAGTAAAAAACGGCTATTATGTAAACCTTGGAATTGGTATTCCGACTTTGGTTGCCAATTATGTTCGCACCGATATTTCTGTTGAATTTCAAAGCGAAAATGGAGTTCTTGGCATGGGACCTTTTCCATTTGAAGGCGAAGAAGATGCCGATTTAATCAACGCTGGAAAACAAACCATTACTACATTGCCTGGAGCTAGTTTTTTTGATTCTGCTTTTAGTTTCGGAATGATTCGTGGGCAACACGTAGATTTAACAATTCTTGGAGCGATGGAAGTTTCAGAAAATGGAGATATCGCCAACTGGAAAATTCCAGGTAAAATGGTAAAAGGAATGGGCGGCGCCATGGATTTAGTTGCTTCTGCAGAAAATATAATTGTAGCCATGATGCACGTAAATAAAGCGGGCGAAAGCAAAATTCTAAAAAAATGTTCCTTACCTCTAACTGGTGTGGGTTGCGTAAAAAAAGTAGTAACCGAATTAGCAGTTTTAGAAATCACTCCAAAGGGATTCAAATTACTTGAACGCGCTCCTGGAGTTTCTGTTGAACACATCATTGCTTCTACCGAAGCCGAATTAATCATTGAAGGTGAAATTCCAGAAATGGTTATTAATTAGTTAAAATTTAGTACCTTTGCATAAAATTATTATTAGTTAATTTTGTTATAAAATTAATTATAAACTATAGTGTTTTAGTAACTTTATAAATAAATAAATATAATTACTATGTTTGGATTCCCAAAAGTTGATCCTTCAATAAAAGATACATTTAAACGAAATTTCCTTAGAAATGTTTCATTCCAAATTAGATTTAATGAAACAGAAAATTTTATTGATAATAAACACAAAATCCATACTTCTTTTGAAGCAAAATATCCAAGATTTAACGATATCGTTTCCAATCAATTAGAAATTCAAATTGATAAAAATGAAACTCCTATTTTAAATACCACTAAAGGCAAGGGTTTTACTTTAAGGTCAAATGATGGAAATAAAACAATAAACTTTACAACTAAATCTATAGAAATAATTATTAATGGAAATGGATATAAAAATTTCAAAGACATTATTGATTATGAGTTAAATAAAATTTTAGAAATTTTATCTCAAAATAAAATTTTAGATGTTAATAGAGTAGCTGTTAGAAAAGTAAATATAATTGGGCTATTGGTAAATGAAAATACAAATTTATCACAAATTTCAAAAAATTTACTAAATGATAGAATTTCATATTGTTTAGATAGCTTTCCCATGGAAGAATTCATAAATCAAAACATTAACAACATCAATTATGTTAATGATAAAAACGGCTTAAACATCAAAATAGGCAATACCTTACAACCTAACAATAGTAAAATTGGGCATGTTATTTGTGATATTGATAGATATTATACAGATAATTGCGATACAAATTCACTTATACCTATTTTCAACAAAATTAATGATGAAATATTTGATGTCTTTATGTGGACATTAAGTGATGAAGCTAAAAATTTACTAACAAAATAAATTTAATATGAAATATCAAATTATTGAAGATTACAGTTATTCCGCTGAAGACATTAATGATATAGTAATTAAAAATGAAAATTACGATTATTTTAAAAATATCTGTCATATTTTAATGGTAGGTTCAACTATTATATCAACTAGTGAAGTGAATGCTGAAAATAATAATATAAAAAACAAATCCAATCCTATAATAGAAGTAATTGCAGACACTACATTTAAAATAGAGGATTACGAACAAAATGTTTTTTCATTAGAAGACTACAAGTTTTACAATAGTGAATTAGTGAGTAAAGATTTAACCGAAAGGATATTGTCTTTTAAATCTCTACAAGAAAGCTGGGATGGGTTTGGAGCAATTCCATTAGAAATAAGAAGTGCAACTAATGCAATTAATTTCATAAATTTTTTATCACAAAGCAATACATTAATTAATCCAACCGATGTCTTCCCTAATCCTCACGGGACAATTTCAATGATTTGGGAAAATTTACATAAAGAAAGATTGTCTTTAGAAATCGGAAATAATTCATTATCCTATTATAGTATCTTAAACGGAATTGAACCTGAATTCTTTAATAATGTGGAATTAAAAGAAAATAATATTGAGAACATTGCTAGAAAAATTAATTCTCTATTTTAAAAAAATTCCAAATGTTATAAATGATAGAGAAAAAATTGTAAACATTGTTTTTTCTCCATTAAATTTTAGAGCAAATGGTGAGTTAAAGGGAAACGCTTATAAAGGCAAGAGAGGTTCTGATGATTTATCTGTCAATAGACTAGATTACACTACATTGCATTTTTGTAAAAGACAAGGATTAAAACTTGAAGAACAATCTAAAATTAAAGACAAGAATTTTTTTGGAATAGCTCTATTATTTGCATTAGAAATTAGAAAACTTGCCAAAATCATTTCTAGTCCAATTAAAGGATTTAATGGAAACAGAGCTCATGCTGAAATTAAAACTGGATTTATTTTAAAAGAAGGTGAAGTTGCTCCTGCTGAATATAACTACATAGCTGATGAATTAGCAAAACAATCAAGGATTTTCAAAGATGAAAATGTAAAATCTAAAAAATGGAAGGCAAAAAATTTCAATGAAATTATTAATTTAAAATTATAATTTTTTAATACTGTAGAATTCTATAAAAAACAAACCCACGAAACTCAATTGAATTTTGTGGGTATATTTTTTATGCTGAAATCCTTACTTCTTACTTTCCAAATACTCTAGCAAAACCTCATTTGCATTCCCAAAGGTTGGAAATTGTTCTACCAAACTTACTGCTCGTTTTTTATTCAATTTATAAGTCAAATCAAATTCTGTAGTGAACAAAATTGCACTTAAGAAAGGATTATTAATAAATTCTAATAATCTATTAAACGTCTTATCAATAGAATGAATTTCAATAATTTCTTCCTGCTGAAACTTAAATTTTAATTCCAACTTCAAAATATCTTCATCCATTATCGGACGCACATAAATATTCATCAATTCTGCATTTCCGATAGTTTTTGCTAAAGTTAATTTGGCAAAAGTCCCATCTTCCAAACTCAATTTAACTTTGTTATAAAATTCTGAAAAAGTTTCTTTAAAAGGCATGTTTTTATTTGTCTTAATACTTTAATCTTAATACTTAAAGATTAGCAAAGAAATCATTTCCTTTATCATCGGTAATAATAAAGGCAGGGAAATCTTTTACAGTTATTTTTCGAACCGCTTCCATTCCTAATTCTTCAAAATCAACAACTTCAACTTTCAAAATATTGTCTTGTGCTAAAATTGCCGCTGGTCCGCCTATCGAACCCAAGTAGAAACCACCATAGGTTTTACAGGCATTCATTACCTCTTTGGTGCGGTTTCCTTTGGCAAGCATAATCATACTTCCACCTGCTTTTTGAAATTCTTCAACATAAACGTCCATTCTACCAGCTGTTGTAGGCCCGAAACTTCCAGATGGCATTCCTTCTGGTGTTTTTGCAGGTCCAGCATAATATATAGGATGATTTTTGAAATAATCGGGCATTGGTTTTCCTGCATCCAAAAGCTCTTTTATTTTTGCATGAGCAATATCTCTCGCTACAATTAAAGTTCCGTTTAATTTTAAACGTGTTTTTATTGGATGTTTAGATAATTCGGCTAAAATTTCTACCATCGGGCGATTCAAATCTATTTCAATTGCTGGTTCCAAATGGGGTGGAGTTGCAGGTAAAAATTGTTGTGGATTTACTTCCAATTGCTCTAAGAAAACTCCGTCTTTTGTAATTTTCCCCTTAATATTTCTATCTGCAGAACACGAAACACCTAATCCAACTGGACAAGAAGCAGCATGACGTGGCAAACGAATTACTCGAACATCATGGGCAAAATATTTTCCGCCAAATTGCGCACCAATAGCACTTTCTTGACAAATTTTAAGCACTTTTTCTTCCCATTCTAAATCACGAAAAGCTTGACCAGCCATGTTTCCAGTAGTTGGAAGATGGTCAAAATATCCTGCTGATGCTTTTTTAACTGCTGCTAAATTTGCTTCAGCAGAAGTTCCTCCAATTACTAAAGCTAGATGATAGGGCGGACAAGCAGAAGTTCCTAAATCTTTGATGCGTTCACGAACAAATTCGTCCATTGATTTTTCATTCAAAAGCGATTTTGTTTTTTGATATAAAAATGTTTTATTGGCAGAACCGCCACCTTTTGTTAGAAATAAAAACTCATAGTAATTTCCTTTTTTGGCATAAATATCAATTTGAGCTGGAAGATTTGAACCTGAATTTTTCTCTTCAAACATTGAAATCGGAACAATTTGTGAGTAACGAAGATTCTTATTTTGAAACGTATTAAAAATACCTTTTGACAACCATTCGGCATCATCAACTCCTGTAAATACATTTTCGCCTTTTTTTGCCATGACAATAGCCGTTCCAGTATCTTGACAGGATGGCAACTGACCTTCAACGGCTACTGATGCATTTTGCAATAAATTATAAGCTACAAATCGGTCATTATCGGTTGCTTCTGGATCGTTTAGAATGTTATTTAGCTTTTGCAAATGTGCAGTTCGCAACATAAAAGAAACGTCGTTCATGGCTTCTTGTGCCAACAATTCTAATGCTTTTGGGTCAATGGTTAAGATTTCTCTATCGCCAAGTTGCTCAAGTTTTACGAAATCTGAAGTAAGTTTTTTATATTGTGTATCGTCTTTTAAAATCGGATACGGTTCTTGATATATAAAGTCCATTTTTTGTTTTTTAAAAATTAAAGTTACGGAAAGTTGAGGTATTGAAAAAAATTAATCGTAATGAAATCTACATTTTACAATTTGAATTCCATCTTCTATAAATCTGTAAATAAGCCGATGCTCATCATCAATTCGTCGTGACCAAAATCCTGCATATTTATGCTTTAAAGGTTCAGGTTTTCCAATTCCTTCAAAAGGTGTTCTTGAAATATCCTTTAATAAATCATTAATTTTTTTAACTTTTTTTTTGTCAATTTTTTGCCAATATAAATAATCCTCCCACGATTCCTCTACGAAAACATATCTCATGTTACTCTATGATTAGTTCTTTAGTAAAACTATCATTTTTTTTTAATTTTTCGATAGCAGCATCAAGTCGCTTTTCATTAGTACGAGAAGATAATTCATAGTTTGTAGCCATCAAAGAATTGTATTCTTCAATCGACATAATTACAATTCCTGAATCTTTTCCACGATTTATTATTAACGTTTCAAAATTTTTTGCTACTCTATCAAAATAAGATTTGATATCTTTTCTAAAATCTGAAATATTTGCAATTACCATAATACATTTATTTTGTACAAATATATGTACATTTTTTGATATAAATATAAATCATGTGTTAATTAAAAATAGAGCATATATTAAAAAAACCAACTAGCCACGAAAATCGCAGTAATCACACAAATAATATCTACTATAAGCATTGTTCCTAAAGCATATCGAGTGTTTTTTATATTAACAGATCCAAAATAAACTGCAATAACATAGAACGTGCTTTCGGCACTACATTGAAAAATACTACTTAATCTTCCTGTCATCGAATCAGCGCCAAATGTATTCATCGAATCAATTAAAAATCCTCGTGAACCAGCAGAACTAAATGGACGAAGCAAGGCAACAGGTAAGGCATCAGTAATTTCTTTTGCTACACCCAAATTAGAAAAAATAAAAGCAATCCAGTTGCTGATAATTTCAAATAAGCCACTATTTCTAAACAACGAAATAGCAACTAACATTCCTAAAACATAAGGAAAAATAGTAACTCCAGTCTTAACGCCATTATTTGCTCCAACCACAAATGCTTCATAAACGGTAGTGTTTGCTTCTGTAAATTTCTTCTCTTTTACGAATGATAATAGCAATGTAAAAACAATAATTACAACCAAAATCAAAGCGGAAAGATTGGAAGTAAAATAATTTTTACCAATTAAATCCAAATGATTTACATACATCAATAAACCAATAATTGCGCCTATCAATCCCATTAATCCTGCAACCAAAGACGCACTTTTAAAGTTTATTTTTTGCTTAATTCCTACAATTAAAAACGCTGCTATAGTTCCAATAAAAGAGGTAATTATACAAGGCAACATCACATCAGCTGGATTCGCAGCGCCAGCAGCAGCACGATATCCAATGATTGAAGTTGCAATTAAGGTAAGTCCAGATGCATGCAAACACATAAACATGATTTGTGCATCGCTGGCTTTGTCTTTTTCCGGATTTATTTCTTGCAAACTCTCCATGGCTTTTAATCCAAATGGTGTTGCTGCCGAATCTAATCCAAGAAAATTTGCAGCAAAATTTAAAGTCATATAAGATATTGAAGGATGATTTTTTGGAATACTTGGAAATACTTTTACAAAAACCGGACTTAATATTTTCGCCAATTTTTGTGATGCGCCAGATATAATTAAAAGTTCCATCAATCCGCAGAAAAATGCCAAATAGGCCATAAGTGGTAAAATCAAATCGAGTAAAGTGCTTTTACAAGTCGGTAATAATCCATCTGATTTTTGTTTTCCACTGTAAATTTTTACCACTTTATTAGAAAAAACATATGTAGAATCAGCGTTCAAAGTATCACGATTGATAATCATAGTTTTGTCTGGAGCATTTTCAATGCTGTCTTTAATAAAAACAGGTAAATCTTGAAGATACTTTTCAGAAACTAAAATTGGATCGTCTTTTTTTCCGTTTAAGACAAAGTCAATGGTGTAGTTATTTCCAGAGAATAAACTAAAAATCACAAAGACAATTGATGAAATAAAGATAACGAGCCAAAATCTGCTTAATACCATGGGTTTATTAATTTCAACTTCAAAAATCAATTTCAAATTTCAACCTCAATCTCTTTAAAGCGAGAAAAATTCGAAATCAATTTTTAAAATTATTTTTTATTTATAATCATTTTTGATGCAATTGCTATTAATTCTTCCACCTCAGTTAAAAGAAAAGTTTACCTTCGTTTATATAATTTAAAATTTTTAACGAATTTATAGATTCTTTTAACTCTTTAACAACTAGTGTTAACTTGAATACTAAGTCTTTATCAGTTACTGTTCCTTGCGATTCACCAAAATTTAAGGACGAACTTCCTGATGAACGGATAAGCTGGTTTTTATAATACTCGTTTTCATAGCTTTTACCCAATTTTCTTGTAAAGAAAATACATTCTCCTGCAAAACGAATTAATCTATCATCAAAATTAAAAATTTTCTCACTAAAAGGATTCGTCTCAAGCATAATAATTTTATTGTTAACTTTTGAAGTTGATTTAAACGTGAATTATCTCTTCTTCAATCAACAAATCTTCTTTTCTAAAGCGAAGGAAAACTTGTGCCACTGCGATGACGTCTTTTTCACAGTAAGTTACAATTCTATCGATGTCTTTTTCAACATAATAAACATGACCTACTTGGCTGCCGTCAATATCGCCTTTTGGCGATGGAATTCCGAGGATTTTTGTTAATAGTTTTAAGGAAGTAAAGTGTTTATAATCGCCAAATTTCCATAATTCTAAAGTGTCAAGATGTTGAATTTCCCATGGCTTTTTTCCAAATAAATTAAGCTTATTTGGAAGAGATACTTGATTGATTATCATACGTCTGGCAATAAAAGGAAAATCAAATTCTTTGGCATTATGACCACAAAGAATATTTTGAGAACCATCAAAATGATTGCTAAGTAAATTATTAAAATCTAATAAAATCTTTTTTTCTTCGCCAAAAAAGGAAGTCACTCTAAAGTTTCTGATGTCGCCTTTGGTAATAAAATAGCCCACCGAAATACAAACAATTTTGCCAAACTCTGCCCATATTCCAGCTCTATCGTAAAACTCTTCGGTTGTAAATTCGTCTTTTCTTTGGTATTGCGTTTTTAGTTCCCAAAGCTGTTTCATTTCATCATCGAGTGCATTGAAATTTTCTTCAATTGGAACCGTTTCTATATCGAGAAATAATATGTTGTCTAGGCGAATTTTTTCTATCATAACTTTATTTTTAAAGTTTTAAAAATAGTAAAAAAATGTTTGTTAATGTTGGTTTTTGGTTTTTTAACAAATTCATGATATAATATTTTTTTAAATGCCTATGTAAACATACTATTCAGGATTTTAATTTGAAATTTATATTTCAAACAAACTTTGTTGATTTGATGGATTTTCATGTTCTAAAAGCCATTTTTTTCGCCATAATCCGCCTGCGTAGCCTGTTAATGAACCATCTGTACCTATGACTCTGTGGCATGGAATTACAATCCAAATGGGGTTTTTGCCGTTGGCAGTTGCTGCGGCCCGAATGGTTTTTACATTTCCAAGTTTTTTGGATAAATCTAAATAGGAAATGGTTTTTCCGTAGGGAATATTTTGTAGTTCTTTCCAAACTTTTTGTTGAAATTCGGTTCCTTTTGGGTTGAGTTTTAAATTGAAATCAGTTCGTTTTCCGTCAAAATAATCTTTAAGTTGTGAGACAGCTTCTTGAAGTTCTTTTGGAATAGTTTTAGAAATGTCACATTCTTCAACAACAGAAATAATAGAAATGCCGTTTTCATCGCCAACAATTTTAGTGATTCCTATGGGTGAATTGATGAAAATGGTTTGTAACATTTTAGTTTTTTTGATATTTTAAATTATATCGGAATTCAAATATGCAATTCAAATGCTAAATAGCCCTGACCTGTCTGCCGTCAGGCAGGTGCAAGGGAAAAACCTCGCTTTTTTTGCGAGTTTTGGAAAGGCAGCAGGAATAGAGTTTGCTGAAAATGCCCAAGCTATTCGCTTCTAACGATTCAAAATTATAGCAGCTTCTTTGGCAAAATAGGTTGAAATTAAACTAGCACCTGCTCTTTTGATGCACATTAATTGTTCCATCATAATTTTGTCGTGGTCGAGCCAACCTCTTTCGGAAGCCGCTTTTATCATGGCATATTCGCCAGAAACGTGAAAAACAGTTACGGGAACATTCACGGCATTTTTAACTTCACGAACAATATCTAAATAAGCAATTCCGGGTTTTACCATAACCATATCAGCACCTTCTTCAACATCCATAAGAGCTTCTTTGATGGCTTCAATTCTATTGGCATAATCCATTTGATAGGTTTTTTTGTCTTTTGGAATTTCAAGATTATCAACTGGTGCGCTATCAAGAGCATCACGAAAAGGCCCGTAAAATGCTGAAGCGTATTTTGCTGAATAGCTCATAATGCCCACATTTTGAAAATCTGCTGCGTCTAAACCTTGACGTAAACGCAAGACACGTCCGTCCATCATATCACTTGGTGCCACAAAATCGGCTCCAGCTTGAGCGTGAGAAACAGCCATTTTTACCAAAGCTTCGTTGGTGGCATCATTGGCAATATCACCGTTTTCTATGATTCCGTCGTGGCCATAAATGGAGTAGGGGTCTAAGGCTACATCGGGCATCACAATCATTTCGGGACAAGCGGTTTTGATGGCTTTGATGGCGCGTTGCATCAATCCGTTTGGATTCCAAGCTTCTTTTCCGGTATTGTCTTTTAATGATTCATCAACTTTTACGTAAATGTTTACGGCACTAATTCCTAAGTCGAACAATTCTTTGACTTCTTCAACCGTAAAATCAATCGAACGACGAAAAATTCCGGGCATTGACGGGATTTCTATTTTTACGTTTTCGCCTTCTGTAATGAACAATGGAAACATAAAATCACTCGGACTTAATGTTGTTTCGCGAACTAAAGAACGAATGGATTCGTTAACGCGTAATCTTCTACCTCTTTGTAATGGGAACATAAAAGCCCCCTAACCCCCGAAGGGGAATACCTATTAGGGGTCAATAGGGTTTTAGTTAATTTTTTATTGAATTTCAAATGTACTGCTTAGATTTTTCATCCCCCTTCGGGGGCTAGGGGGCTACCCAGTCAATTGGTTTTTCTAATACTTTAATTAATTTTTCTTCTTCACTTCCCACTTCTGGATGATGGTCGTAAATCCATTGCACCTGTGGTGGCAAACTCAGCAAGATACTTTCAATTCTACCGTTGGTTTTTAAGCCAAACAACGTGCCTTTGTCGTGTACCAAATTAAATTCGACATAACGACCACGGCGGATTTCTTGCCAAGTACGTTGTGCTTCGGTATAAGGCAAATTTTTTCTTTTTTCTACAATGGGAATATAGGCTTTTAGAAAACTGTTGCCGACTTCGGTTACAAAATTGTACCAATCTTCCATAGACATTTTGTTGTCCGTTTGCTTCGCCAATTCGCTATCGCTCGTGTCTTTGCAATAATCGAAAAACAATCCGCCAATTCCTCGGGCTTCATTGCGATGTGTGTTCCAAAAATAGGCATCACATTGTTTTTTATATTTTGGATAAAACTCTGGATTATGTTTGTCACATGCAGTTTTACAGGTTTGATGAAAATGTATGGCATCTTCTTCAAACAAATAATATGGTGTTAAATCTTGTCCGCCACCAAACCACGAATTTATAATTTCACCATTTTCGTTATACATTTCAAAATAGCGCCAATTGGCATGAACTGTTGGCACCATTGGGTTTTTTGGATGAATGACTAAACTTAATCCACAAGCAAAAAAATCGGCTTCACCAACGTTGAACATTTTCTGCATGGCTTCAGGTAATTTTCCATATACGGCAGAAATATTTACGCCACCTTTTTCAAAAACTTCTCCGTTTTCAATAACTCGTGTTCTTCCGCCGCCGCCTTCTGGACGATTCCAAATGTCTTCTCGAAATTTGGCAACATTATCAACTTCTTCCAATCCTACACAGATTTGGTCTTGGAGGTTTTGTATGTAGGTGTAGAATTTATCTTTCATCATTCTAATTCTTTTTTATTCTTCAAATAATCAAATGCATTTAGCTTATTCACTACTTTTTTACCTGTTTTTTCTTCAATTTCTTTGCGAGTATTTCCAGCAATGGTTCCGCCTTGTTTAGCGATTTTTTTATTTTCAGTAAACGTTTTGGGTTGTTTTTCTTTGCTAATTTCTGTTGTTGTGGCTTCGGCTAACATATTGAGTACTAATTCTAAATTACTCATATTGTCTCGCAAATTTTCTTTTTTTAATCCTTTGTGATTTTTATATTGTTTGACCGATAAACCACTCCAAGCTTTAGTAATTTCATCGGTTAAGATGGCATATTCTTGTCCTTTTTTAACTCCTCGTTTGTCCCATTCATCGGTAAGATCTTTTCTTACTTCAATACTTTTTAAACGTTGGTTGATCCATTCTTTGGAATATCCTTTTTTGAGATAGGTTTCCATCAATCTATCAAAACCTAATTCTGGGTCTTCGATTTCGTCTATACGCTCTCTACCCACTTGAGCCAACCACAATTTAAAAGGTTCTGCTTTTTTGGAAGGAATAGACTGGATTAAACGGAATAATTGTTCAGTATCCGCAACATCGGTTAATCGCATTTTGCCATCTTCAGCTTGAAGTTTCAACTGTCCGATTTTTTCGGACACTTCACTACCTTCTTTACGCAATTTAGTTTTTAAATCGCTCCAATATTTTCTAGGTCGATCATTTTCTATAAGAATTTGAATAACATCAACAACAGAAAAATACCATTTTTCTTCTTCTTCACTCCAAGTGGAACGAATTTGTTTTTGTTCAAACAGTTTTATGGCGGTTTCTTTGGTCATCTTGATTTAGTTAATTTTTCATAATCTGATTTCAATAATCCGTAATAATTAATGTCTTCTAAAATTCCTTCAAAGTTTTTAAATTCTTCTCGCAAAGTTCCTTCTAATACAAATCTGTTTTTTAATGCAATTT
>Ga0316608_1000869_pt1 | contig 12868 bp, 11 predicted proteins | sample MIS2016152B_MG_FD_207673 | JGI IMG/M metagenome (GOLD analysis project Ga0316608, IMG submission 207673) | Microbial mat bacterial communities from Middle Island sinkhole, Lake Huron, Michigan, United States - MIS.2016.152B | ecosystem: Environmental > Aquatic > Freshwater > Lake > Sediment...
GGAAATACATAATCGCTTTTGAATACTTGGTAAAAAGCGCTTTTTGTTCGATCAGGCATTTATATACCGATGGACCAAAGTCCTGACATACATAAGAATAGTGGTCTTTCTCAAAATCGCCGAGATCAAGCAAAAGAAGTTTATTGGTATCTACTTTTTTTAGTACTTCATGAAACACTTCGTTACTGAAATTCATGATTACATAGGCATTGTAACGGCCTACACTGTCTAATATTACCTGTTCGAACAAACGGGCATTATAGAAGTGAAAGAGCAGGTCGACTTTGTAATTTTTGGGAAGCGAGTTAACAAACGAATTGTACAGCACATCTTTAAAAGGGCTGTAGGTGTCGAGGAATAAGAATATACGGAAATTTGGATTGGTAACATGATATCCTTTTGCAGGAGTTGATTCTACAATGCTCCGTTTTTTCAGTTCGTTAAAAGCTTTAAATACAGTATCACGCGATAGGTTATAATCTTTACTAAGTTGATTTACAGATGGAAGCTGACTGCCTGGAGGATATACCCCCTCGCTGATTGCTTTTACCAACGCTTCGGTTAAATGCTGAACCTTGGTTGAGGCAGGAGTAATATGTAGATGTAATTTTTTATTACTCATTAAGTAATTTAAATTTAGTAAGTTAAATGTATCTATACTGTGCTGTCCTGTGCTGAAGCAAATGTAAAAAATATTTTTAAACAGAAGTATTTCTTTTGAAATAATTTTTTTAAGAATGGATGAAATCAGATTTTCTTGGTAGCCCGAAGCATCTCCCATTTCCCGGGAGGGCCTGGTAAACGTTCCGTTTTAAAACCAACGCTTTTCATTGTTCGGCGCACATCTCCTTTTGCGCAATATGTGGTAAGAATACCCCCGGGTTTTAGGAGCTGGAATATTTTAAGGAAAATTTCTTCCTGCCAAAGCTCGGGCTGTGTATTGGGAGAGAAAGCATCGAAATAGACAATGTCATAATTTTTCTCAGGTTCAAGGGATAATAAGTTGCCCGAAATTTTATGCAAGGTAAAAAAAGGTGAAATTTTAACAGCGCAATCCCATGAGGAATGATGCATTGCTTCAAATTTATCGCGGTATTGAATCTCGGTTTGCTCAGGATATTGAAGTTGGATTGCCAGTTCAATGGGAACAGGGTTCAATTCAACGGAATGGTAAATTGTTTGACGCTGAGAAGCTTCCGAAGCAATTAGTGTCAGTAATGCATTTAACCCGCTTCCAAAACCCACTTCGAAAATGTTTACCGGACCAGTAGTTTGATTAAAGCCAGCCTCAATAAACACATGGTTCGATTCGGTAATGGCACCCTTAGTAGAATGATAAGTTTCCTGGTATTGGTCTGCCCAAATGGTATTGGAGCCGTCGTCTGTTTTGCGAATTTCCATAGTGCAAAAATAGACAACTAGGGAGAAATCAAATAATAAATATTAATTCTTGAATTTAAACGAAAAAGTTAAAATTGTATTATTTTGATTATTAGGACAATACCTTCATAAGTTTTGCGATTAACAGTTATTTAACAAAATGGTCGCAAAGTATTAAAAATTAATAAGTTTCAATGAAATTAATTAACAAGATTAAATTCCACTTTTTAACAATCAAAATATACTTATAGTACGAAAACGTACAGTCATGTCTCCGATTAGAACAGATTAGTTCAAATACAAAAAGTATTGTATTTTATAAATATATATAATATAGATAGTTGTAAAGTTTGGCACAATGATTGAAAAGAATTGGCCATAACAGTAAATAAAAACAAAATGAAAACAATAGCACACAAAATAGCAGTTCTGATCGCAGTTTCTTTCCTAACTATATCAATGAATGCCCAGAACACAAAAGAGTTTAATTCATCGCATTTGAATCAACGGATTTCGAAACAGCTATATGCTCATGTAGGTTCCGTTAAAAATGACCTTACCGCACAATTCGAAACATTGATTGCTTCTGTAAAATACAGTCCTGCTGATTTTAACACTGAAGGTGATAATTTCGTTGCACCGGAATATACAGCCGATTATATTTCTGCCGTGGATCAACTGGAAGAATCTGTACGATTTTATCCTGAAAGTATGGAAGGCGAAATAGGAATGTCATCAGAATCGGAAGTGACCTATCTGCAATCTGCCAAAATTCTCGAAGAATCAGTAAAGTATCGTCCCTTGGATGTTGATTATAAAATTCAGTATCAGGACAACGAATTAACTTCGCTTACCGAAGAAATTGCAAAAACAGTAAAATATCAGCCTAGTTCAGATCTATAACAATCAATTTTTAAGCTTTAAAGTAAAAATAATAAAATAGAGAGGCAGTGTGAAAAGTCAGTTAATTATCGCATTTCGACTCCGCTCAATGTGACAATTAACTGACTTTCAACGGTCAGGCTGAGCGATTTCGAAGCCGTATTCCACTTTTTACACAGCCTCTTTTCACAAATTATCTGTAAAGTATATAATTATAATAAGCTCATTCATAAAACAACTTCTTTCATTCTAATAAAATTTAACCCAAGCATCGAATACACCCGCATAAACAATGGAAACAATTACTTACAATTTAAAACCCGAAAACAATAATTCATCTTTTTATAATGAATTATCCGGATTTACGGATACTATCCTGAATAACCTATCAACATTTACTGTTAAAAAGGTTAACAGATTTATCCATTTCGTTAAAGCAAATCAAAAAAAAGAAGCTATTGGGTCGTTTAACGATTATTACCTGGAGTATTTAACCATGGGCGTGTTGCTTAATAAATATGATAACAGGGCATTGGCTACATCAAAAGTGCTTTCAGGAATTATTAAATGGCTTTATAATAACCGAAGCAAAAATCAGAATCTGAAACCACACATTGATAAGGCGAGAGGGATTTTAGCTACCTTATTTCTTACCCGTCAAAAAAGAGGCAGGGAAATTTCGAATCTAAAAAATTTTCAACGGTTTATTAATTGGTTAGAGGCTTCGGGTGAATTCCCGGAAGAAGTAATTCGGCTAAAAGCATGGCAGATTTTTTTCACCTCCTTATCGAGGTTGGATGTGGCAGATTACATAAAAAGCAGCAAGGAAATTGCCATGGATTTTGAAAAGCAAGCAAAGGCGAGACTTGGAAGTTATACGAAACGAGTTGCTTCATTTCGCAAAGAAGAATTGCCGGAACATCGTTTCAAGGAAAACTATTTTTTTTGTGGACGATATGAGGTAGAATATCACCTGAATATGGTCGGTGCTGAAATTCTTAACCGTTCTTTGCAAAGAGAATTTTCACATACTACATCAAAAGTATTATTGTTGCCTACCTGCATGAGCAAACCTGCAAATGGGCAGTGCAAGGCAAACTATTCCGGATTAAAGATCAGTTGCACCGGATGTACCCATAATTGCAATATCAATCGCAGGCGGATAGAATATGCAAAAAAGGATATAGAAGTAGCGCTAATTCCGCATTCATCGGGATTTTCCAAATTTCTTGAATACTGGAAAAATCAGCACGAAACAGGATTAATTGGAGTGGCTTGTGTTTTAAACCTTTTAAAAGGTGGTTACGAAATGAAAAAACTAAACATCCCTTCGCAATGTGTGTTTTTGGATTATTGCGGATGCAAAAAACACTGGCATAAGGATGGTATTCCCACCGATTTTAATATTAATCGTTTAAACACATTAATCGGGTAATTTTAGCAGTTCAATTTTCCGGAAATCAATTGGGGTTCCCTCAGCCTGAAGCGCTATATATCCGTCTTTAAGAATGGTACCTTCGGGTAAAGCATAATGTTCGGGTACCAAAAATCCGCCAACCTGCGGTTTGGAGTATGTTAGAACAGTATCTCCATTCACAATATGGTGAATAACTTTGCTTCCATGCACGACAATTTCCAGCTTTACCCATTCACCATCGGGATAGTTTTTTGAATTGGAGCTAATGCAATGCTCATCGGTAAATTTATCCTGAAAATAAACCGTGGTACCCGGAGTACAAACATTGGCTGTAAATTGTTTTAGCGAATCGGTACTTCCTAAAAGCTGTGCCTCTATCGAAACAGGCCAGTTTTGGTCAAGTTCCATACTTTCGGGCGATTGTGAATGAATCATCACCCCCGAATTTCGGTAGCAATAGGAGGGGGCATCGGTTAATAATTTACCCGAAAACCGATATTCCAATCGGAGTTTATACGAGGATAGTTTGTCTTTATAAAATAGGTGGCCAAAACGACTGTCAAACTTATCATATTTATCATACGAAACTTTCAGAATACCATCTTCTACCCTGAATACATCCAACGTATTTTCCCCAACTTTCGATTTTGCTACTTTGGGAATCCATCCCTCCAGGTTTTTGCCATTAAAAAGAGAAATCCATTTTTCCTCCGCCAATTTTGAAGGAGGAGTACTTTTTGGGTTACCTGAATTCTGACTAAGCAATGTCAGCGAGCTTACAAATAATAAGGTGATTGATAATGAGAGGATGATAGGTTTCATGGTAGTTAATCTAAGTGATTTGGTAATTGAAAATCAATGTTACAAGTTAATGAAATTCCTTAAAAGTAGTATTCATCTACGATTTGACAAGGCCTTTTAAGCTTATAATAGCATCAGAATGAAGTTGTAATTGAGTAAAAATAAATGTTTTTACGAATTGAATCTTTTTTTTCGGATTTTATTTCAAATGATTCTCATGAGGTATTGAATGATAGTAAAATTGTTGATCGGTGCTGCATTTAAGTTTAAGAATTCAAGGCATCGAATCAGATTTCCGCATCTCTAATTATGTATTTTTGTATATTTGCGCCTTAAATTTTTATTTTTGAATTCATCTAAAACATATATTTCGAATCATAACCCTCTTTCAGTTTGGTTTATAGGTTTACCTTGTTCGGGAAAAACAACCCTGGCAAAAGGTGTTTTCCAACGCTTAATAAACAGTGGTTTTAAAGTAAAGGTATTGGATGGTGACGATTTGCGAAAAGGGATAAACAAAAATTTGGGGTTTAGCCTGGAAGACAGAACCGAAAATATTCGGCGCGTGGCTGAAGTCAGTCGGTTATTTGTTGAGGAAGGCTATATCACATTGAATGCTGTTATTTGTCCGCTGAATGAAATGCAGCAAATTGCCCGGAATATTATTGCGAATTATTATGTGGAAATTTTTGTTGATGCCCCGATTGAAGTGTGTGAGAAGCGAGATTTGAAAGGAATGTACCGTAAAGCAAGGCTAGGGGAGATAAAGCAGTTTACAGGAATAGACTCTCCATTTGAACCTCCGGTTCATCCCGATGTTATTATTCGAACAGATCAAACAAATGAGGATGATTGTATTTCGGATATTTATAAATTTTTAGTAGAAAAAGTTAAGAATCAATAGAATAATGGATAAATATCATTTAACACACCTGAAAGAACTGGAATCGGAATCGATTTATGTGCTGCGCGAAGTAGCTGCTCAGTTTGAAAAGCCAAGTCTTTTGTTTTCGGGTGGCAAGGACTCTATCGTAATGTTTTACCTGGCCCAAAAAGCTTTTTGGCCCGGAAAAGTGCCCTTTCCTTTATTGCATATCGATACGGGACATAATTTTCAGGAAACGCTCGATTTTAGAGATGCTTTGATGGAAAAAACTGGAGCTACATGCATAGTGCGTTATGTTCAGGATTCAATTAATCAGGGCAAGGCGGTAGAGGAAAAAGGTCCAAATGCAAGTCGTAATTACCTTCAAACTATAACGCTTCTCGATGCTATTGAGGAGTTTAAATTCGATTGTTGTTTAGGAGGTGGCCGGCGCGATGAAGAAAAAGCACGTGCTAAAGAACGTTTTTTCTCCCACCGGGATGAGTTTGGACAGTGGGATCCAAAGAATCAACGCCCCGAACTTTGGAATATCTTTAATGGTAAAAAACGGATTGGAGAGAATTTCAGGGTTTTTCCTTTAAGCAACTGGACCGAAATGGATATCTGGCAATATATTTTCCACGAAGAAATTGAAATGCCGAGTCTTTATTTTACGCACGAACGGGAAGTGATTATTCGCGATAATACCATGTTGGCAAAAACCGATGTCATTCAACTTAAAAGCACCGATGTGGTAAAAACCATGCAGGTTCGTTTCCGCACCATTGGCGATTTAACATGCACTGGAGCTGTCGAATCTCCTGCAAATAGTGTGGAAGATATTATTAATGAAATTGCAGCATCGCGTGTTACCGAAAGAGGAAGTCGTTCGGACGATAAACGCTCCGAGGCCGCCATGGAAGATCGCAAAAAAGAAGGTTATTTTTAATTGTAACAGGCGGCTTATTGGTTTTGTGTAAATTCCAATAGTTGCGGCCTCTGAAAAAGATATAGATATATGACACCAATTGAAAGTCAGGCAGGATATTTAAATATGGAACTTCTTCGTTTTACCACTGCCGGAAGTGTGGACGATGGAAAAAGCACCTTGATTGGTCGCTTACTTTACGACAGCAAAGCAATTTTTCAGGATCAGATGGAAGCTATTGAACTTGCCAGTAAGCGCAGGGGAGAAGAAACAGTTAACTTAGCTTTATTAACCGATGGTTTGCGGGCCGAGCGGGAGCAAGGGATTACTATTGATGTAGCTTACCGGTATTTTGCTACCCCTAAACGTAAATTTATTATTGCCGATACTCCCGGGCATATCCAGTACACCCGTAACATGGTCACTGGTGCCTCTACAGCAAATGTGGCGGTTATCCTTATCGATGCCCGAAACGGGGTGGTAGAGCAAACTATCCGTCATTCGTTTATTGCTTCGGCCCTTCGGATTCCACACATTATAGTATGTGTAAATAAAATGGATCTGGTAGATTTTAAGGAAGAGGTTTTCGATAGTATTCGTGAAAAATACAACGAGTTTTCCGGTAAACTGGATGTGAAAGATGTTCGTTTTATTCCTATCAGTGCCAAGTTAGGCGACAATGTAGTCGACCGGTCCGAGAATACCCCCTGGTATAACGGTCCCACCTTTCTTTATTTGTTGGAAACCATTCATATTGCGAGCGATTATAATCTTAAGGAAGCACGTTTCCCGGTTCAGTTTGTTATTCGACCTATGTCGGAGCAATTTCATGATTACCGGGGGTATGCAGGACGAATTGCCAGTGGAGTGTTCACAGTTGGCGAAAAAGTTACTGTTTTGCCATCGGGTTTTTCTTCCACCATAAAATCTATTGATTATTCCGGCAAAAGCATCGATCATGCCTTTGCCCTTCAATCGGTTACCATAACATTGAATGACGATATCGATATAAGCCGGGGCGATATGCTGGTGAAAGAAGATACGCAGCCAAAAATGGGACAGGACATTGATCTCATGGTGTGCTGGTTAAACGAGAAACCTCTGCGTCTCAACGGTCGCTATATTCTCAGGCACACAACTGCCGAAATGAAATGTTTGGTTAAAGAGTTGAAATACAAAGTAAACATAGAAACGTTGGATGAATTATATAACGAGACTTCCTTTGGATTGAACGAAATTGGTAAAATTACCATTCGGACAACCAAACCGTTAATTTACGATTCGTACAAGGAAAACAGAATTACCGGAAGCCTTATACTGATTGATGAAGGAACAAACGAAACAGTTGGAGCAGGGATGATTATTTAGCTTTATATTTCGCGGGGAGGCCGGTCGGTTTCATCATTTTCTTCGTTCCTGCTTTTGCGGTACCAGCGCGCTATTATTAATATTACTCCAACTGCCAGCACCAGTAGTAATAAATGTCTGAAATTTTCGAAGCTATACATGGAGCCCAATTAATATATAAGGAAAATTAGGATATTTTGAGGTTATTGTCAAATTATTATCCGCTTTATTAAGCGCAGCCGGTGCGAATAATTTTTCAACTCCCGGCTGTATATGCCAGTTTGATCAATAGCATCAATACTAACTTTTCCGCTGGAATGAATAATTTCGTTACTTGAGAGTAAAATACCAACATGAATAATTTGCCCTTCGTCGTTATCAAAAAACGCCAAATCCCCCTCTTGTGCCTCAGCTAAAAAATTTATTGTTTCTCCCAGATTTATTTGCTGAGAGGCATCCCGGGGTATTATAAACCCCAATATTTTGTAAACAACCTGAGTAAATCCGGAGCAATCGATTCCCATAGCTGTTCGTCCACCCCAAAGATAAGGCGCATGTATATAACGCAAAGCCGTTTTTGAGATATTTCCGGTTCCGGCACAATTTCTAAGCTTTGGTCTTTCAATAAATTGATACCAATTATTTAAGATGTTAAAGCTCATATCCTCATCTTTATAATTATAGATAATACTGCCACCAGGGATAAAAAATACATCTGAATTATCAACATTCTTTATTTTGGAGAATAATTCGCAACAAACCCATTGAGGAGCTGCATTATTTTTAAGAAAAGCTGATTTATCTATGGATTGAAAACAATTTCGGGAAATCCATCCTTCATAAGCATCAAAAAAAATCGAAATTTTTACCCAATTGTCTACTTCTTCCAATATGGTAAACGATTCGCCGAAAAGTAATTGGGTAACCATTTCACTTTTGTGAGAAGGTTCTGATCTTAATGGAATTAAACCAAGTAAACAAATGCCGTATTTCTCAATCATTTTATTAAATATAGGTTATGCAATAAAAGCAAAATTAGGTATAATCTTATTCTACAAGTTATCAAATGTAGGGAAACAATCCAAAATGTTTACCGAACAAATAACAGAATCTTTAGTAAATTTTTGATCGAAAATTTTTCAGTTCTCACCAAACAGTTAATCCTAATAAAAATATGGCGGGTATAAATTCACCCGGATGTAAGAATAATAAACATTTTTCTATAAATTATTGTTATTTTGTATATTGGAATCGTTAAATAACAGCCACATGCAAATAAATATTCAAGGATTTAAAAAGTACAACGAGTTTTTAATCAGAGCTGTACTATTTGTATTGAGTGTGGTAATTATCACCTTATTGTTTCCGCGCGAAGGTCAATTTCCTTACGAATACCAGCAGAGTAAGCCATGGATGCATGAAGATTTGTATGCACCTTTCGATTTTCCTGTTTTAAAAACAGAAGATGAATTAAGAGATGAAAAGGATAGCATTATGCTTCAATTTCGTCCATATTTCAACTACATCAAGGGTATTGACAGTATACAATTATTACTTTACCAAGAATCGTTTATTAAACAGTGGAATAAATTTTTGAACGATAGCGGAGAGTTTAAAGATAAAGAGCAGAAAATCAGAATAGAAAATTTCTTTGCTCATGCTTCGGAACAAGAAAAATTGTACTATTTAAATGTCGGAAAAGTGGCATTAAAGGAAACCTATAGAAGAGGAATTGTGGAGTTGAACGATCAGATTGAAGAAAAACTGAAATCAGATCAATCGTTGGTTATTATTAGAGATAATGTAGGAGAAGAGGAAGAATATTCAAAAATACTTACCTTAAAATCTGCCTATGAATATATTTTAGAGGAGTTTTCAAAAATCTCCAAAACTGTTAACACCGATAATAATTTCTATTTAACGGGTTTTTATCGGGACCTTAATTTGAATAATTATCTTCAGCCCAATCTGATTTATAACGCAGAAGCATCTAATAATACCAAGAATGAACTGATCAATCAGATTTCGGTTACAAAAGGATTGGTTCTTGCTAATCAGCGTATTATTGGTAAGGGGGAAGTTGTGAATGAAGAGAAGTACAACCTTCTCTTTTCGCTGGAAACTGAATATGAGCATCAAATTGGAACCTCCGGAAATAGTAAAACGGTATTTATTGGACAGTTGATAATGATTATTTGTTCTATTTCGATGCTTTTTATGTATTTAGGCAGTTTTCGAAAGCTAATTTATCGAAATTCAATGAAAACAACTTTTATTGTTTTACTGGTAGTTTCAATTATTAGCATAACAAGTATTTTATTGAAAAATAACAGTGTGAATATTTATGTGATTCCCATAGTTGTTGTTCCAATGATAATAAAGACGTTTTACGATTCGCGGGTAGCGCTTTTTATACACTCCGTTACTATATTGGTAATCGGTTTTTTGGCACCCAATGGTTTCGAATTTATTTTTATGAGTTTTGTTGCCGGTGTAGTTGCTATATTAAGCTTAACAAATGTTTACCGGCGTTCGAAATTGATAATGACGGCTTTATATGTTATTATCAGTTATTCTATAGTTTACCTGGGGTTGTACTTAATGCAGGGAAATTCCCTGTTGGAAATTCCAATACGCCAATTCATGTGGTTTACTGCAAATGGGGCTTTATTGTTGTTTTCTTATCCTCTTATATATGTGTTCGAAAAAATGTTTGGTTTTTTGTCTGATATAACATTAATGGAACTTTCGGATACAAATCAACCTTTGTTGAGGGAATTATCGGAGAAGGCACCAGGCACTTTTCAGCATTCGTTGCAGGTAGCAAATCTTGCTGAGGAAGCAGCCTATAAAATTCAGGCCAACTCTTTGCTTGTAAGGACAGGAGCTCTCTATCACGATATTGGTAAAATTTTTAACCCACGGTATTTCATCGAAAACCTTAATACGGAGCGGAACCCTCACAACGATCTTTTGTTTGAAGAAAGTGCCGGAATAATTATCGACCATGTTTCAAAAGGAATTGAATATGCGAAGAAAAATCGTATTCCCCCACCAATTATCGATTTTATCAGAACACATCATGGCAATTCTACTGTACAATTCTTCTATCGTTCCTTTATGAATCAATATCCTGAGAGAGAGGTAGAACGAAAGAAATTCACCTATCCAGGGCCGGTTCCTTTCTCCAAAGAAATGGTGCTTGTGATGATGGCAGATTCTGTGGAAGCCGCTTCGCGAAGCTTAAAGGAGATAACGCAAAAATCTATCAATGACCTAGTCGACAGTATTATTTATAACCAAATGACAGAAGAACAATACAATGAAGCCCATATAACCTATAAAGATATAACCACGGCAAAAGAAGTGTTTAAAAGGAAACTAATGAATATTTACCATATTCGTGTTGAATACCCCGAATTGCTAAAACCGTAAATCGATTATTTCCACATCAGGGTGTTTTGTTTTGTCGAATGTGAAAGCCGAATCGGGAATTTCCTGATTGGTAACAAACTTTGTAAAGGTTATTAAATAGTGTTGCCCGTCTTTTAAAAATGTTTTGATAGAGGAAATCTGATTTGAATTCTTATCAATTTGCAAACGGATTCGGCTGTATTTTTTTTGCAAATCGATAGGATAGAGGTCAATTTCATATATTCCTTTGCCTTCGATAGTTGTTTCTTTTATAAATTTATATTTAAAATCCTTTTCGTAGATCCGAAAAATGTCTTTGGGATTTGAAATAAAAAAATCATCCGATTTTTTAGCTTTTGATTGAGGTTTAGTAATATTTACCTCTTTTACTTCGGGCAAATAATTGTAAACATCTTTTCCATCAAAGGAAGTTTCATTGTTGGGAAGTGCAATTTGGTATTTGTCTCCTTTTAAGAGTAATGAACCTTTTTGGACCGATTTGCTATCACTCTGACTAGTTGTGGTATTAATGGTGAAGTTTACACGTATGGTTTTATAGGTTTTATTTTTGGCAGAAACCTTGTCCAGTATTGCTTTTGCGTTTGGGTCGTTTTGAGAAAAACCCGATAAAAGCATTGGTATAAAAAGGCTTATTAAGATTACTTTTTTCATATTCATGTTTTATCAACAGGTGAAAGTTTGTTCTTTAAGGCAGAGTACTCAAAAACTGTTCCAGCGATACTTCATCAACAAATAATACCTGGCGGGCTTTACTTCCTTCAAATGCGCCTACAATACCAGCGGCTTCCAGTTGATCCATAATTCGTCCAGCCCGGTTATATCCGATTGAGAATTTTCGTTGTATGAGCGAGGTAGAGCCTTGCTGATGCATAACTACCAGTCGGGCAGCTTCTTCAAACATTTCATCACGCTTTCTAAGGTCTACTTCACTTGCTTCACTTCCGGCACCGTCTTCGTTCGAATACTCGGGCAAAAGATGTGCAGTAGGGTAGGCTTGCTGTGAGCCAATGAAATCGGTGATTCGTTCTAATTCCGGTATATCAATAAATGCACATTGCAAACGGATGATATCGCTACCTCCGGCAAAAAGTAAATCGCCCCGGCCAATAAGCTGATTAGCACCCGCTCCATCGAGAATGGTACGCGAGTCTATTTGCGATGAAACCCTGAAAGCGATGCGGGCAGGGAAGTTTGCTTTAATAACCCCGGTGATGATATTGGTGGTGGGGCGTTGAGTGGCTATAATCAGGTGGATACCAATTGCGCGGGCTAATTGCGCCAAACGAGCTATTGGGGTTTCTATTTCGCGGCCGGCTGTCATTATTAAATCGGCAAACTCATCAATTACTACCACAATATATGGCATGTAACGGTGGCCGTTTTGTGGATTTAGCCTCCGTGCTAAAAACCGCTCGTTGTATTCTTTAATATTCCTTACCTGAGCACTTTTTAGCAGATCGTAGCGGTTTTCCATTTCCAGGGTAAGCGAGTGCAATGTATTTATTACTTTTTGGGTATCGGTAATAATTGCTTCATCCGAATCGGGAAGTTTTGCCAAAAAATGCCGTTCAATTTTTGAATATAGAGTAAGCTCAACTTTTTTAGGATCAACCAACACAAACTTGAGTTGCGAAGGATGCTTTTTGTAAAGCATAGAAGTAATAATAGCATTTAACCCAACCGATTTACCTTGTCCGGTTGCTCCTGCCACCAATAAGTGGGGCATTTTGGTAAGGTCAAATACAAAGGTCTCGTTCGAAATAGTTTTCCCAATGGCAATGGCTATTTCGGCAGTCGAATCCTGAAATTTGCG
>Ga0316608_1000870_pt1 | contig 12859 bp, 8 predicted proteins | sample MIS2016152B_MG_FD_207673 | JGI IMG/M metagenome (GOLD analysis project Ga0316608, IMG submission 207673) | Microbial mat bacterial communities from Middle Island sinkhole, Lake Huron, Michigan, United States - MIS.2016.152B | ecosystem: Environmental > Aquatic > Freshwater > Lake > Sediment...
CCGCATAAAATCCGTCTTTTGGTGGCGCAGGACGGCGCGCCCACATATCAGGCAGTCAGTTTGTCAGCTAGTCAGCCAGTCAGTGCGCCCCTGCGCGTTACGTTAGCGAAAGAATCGGTCAACTCGGCTAATCGGTGGCTGTATCACAAAACCACTCAGCGTCAGCTTTATGAAACGGCGCGCGCCCAGCAACCAGAGGGCGATGAAGTTATATTATGGAATGAACGGGGTGAGGTGACGGAAGGAACGATAACGAATGTAATTATTCGTTGGCAAGGGGAGTTAATCACGCCCGCGTTGACCTGTGGCTTGTTGCCTGGCACCATGCGCGCCTGGCTGATAGAGCAAGGGCAAATCCGTGAGGCGATTATTACGCAAGATATGTTCAGGCAAGCGGCAGAGATTTATTTGATTAACTCGGTGCGTAAATGGCAAACGGCGGAGTTGGTGTAAAATGGAGTCCAAATCTTTAGATTTGGACTCCCATAAACAAGGAGAACCTCATGCGAAAATTTTCATCTTACGGCCCCATAAATACCAACCAAAATTATTACGTTCCCCGTACAGAGTTGATTGAGTTAACCACTCAGCAACTGTTAGGCGAGGATTTTGCGGTGGGTGGACATTACATTACCGTTTGGGCACCGCGTCAACAGGGCAAAAGTTGGGTGATGCAGCAGGTTTTATGGCGATTACAACAGCAACAACAGGTTAACACAATTGCTTTGAGTTTGCAAAAATTTGGTTTTATGGCAAATCAAATGGAAGTTATTCAAGGTATCGCGGCTGAAATTCAGGGTCTATTAAACTTACCTCATTTAGGGATTACCTCATTTAATGATTTCGAATCATTATTTCGAGTAGACGTTTTAGATAAACCTTTAATTTTAATACTTGATGAATTTGATAGTTTATCGGCAGAGGTTATTCGGGGGTTTGTGGGTATTTTTCGCGATATTTATATGCAACGATTATATCAAACCCATTTAACAAACCCTTATCTACTGCATGGCGTGGCCTTAATTGGCGTGCGGGCAGTGTTAGGGGTGGAGAATGTGACAGGTTCACCTTTCAATGTGCAACGAAGTCTGCATGTACCTAACTTAACCTATCAAGAAGTAGATAGTATGTTTCATTGGTATGAACGAGAATCTGGGCAAATGGTGGAGCAGGCAGTGATTGACCGTCTTTTTTATGAAACGCAAGGGCAACCTGGTCTCACCTCATGGCTCGGTGAGCAACTTACGGAGGCTTACAATAAAACCCCTGACCAGCCGATTACCATGAGCCAATTTGAAGATATGTATGGCGCGGCTTTGGCAATATTACCTAATAATAATATTCTTAATATCGTTAGTAAGGCGAAACAAGAGCCTTATAAAGAAGTTGTGTTAGAACTATTCAAGACTGAAGAAAAGAGCCTCTTTCGCTATGACGACTCTATTGTAAATTTTCTTTATATGAATGGCGTGGTAGATTGGGAAAAAGAGGGAACAAATTATTACCTTAAATTTCCCTGTCCCTTTGTGCAAAAGCGTCTATTTAACTATTTTGCTCAAGATTTATTTCACTACATGGGTAAAATTCATTACGGCTTAGAGGATATGTCGGCGATTATTACGGAAACTAGCCTTAATATTCCGAATTTGCTGCGCCGTTATGAGCAATATCTCCAGAAAAATCGCACTTGGCTGTTGAAAGATGCGCCCCGTCGCCACGATTTACGGCTGTATGAAGCAGTCTATCATTTTAATTTCTATATGTATCTCTTTCAATTTTTGCGTGGCTATCAGGGGCAAGTGTGGCCTGAGTTTCCAACGGGCAATGGCGAGATAGATATTATCATCAATTACAGTCAGCAACTCTACGCCCTAGAGGTGAAAAGTTTCACCACTCTCGCCGAGTTGCGCCAAGCTCATTTACAAGCGGTGCGCTATGGTAAGAGTTTGCAATTAACACAGGTATGGCTCATTTTGTTTATTGATAATATTGACGAGGCCAGCCGCACCAAGTATGAAGTGGATTATTACGATGAGCCTACAGGAGTCACCGTGAAACCCGTTTTTGTGGTGGTGGGCGAAGAGTAAACTTGCACATTTGTTCTATTATGGTATCATATCTCGTCATACTTACTAACCATTTACCACTAAACCCATGACAAAAACTTCCTCGTTTGGCACCGCAAGACGTGAAGGGCATGACTCTTCCACGTTTTATAACCGTAGCTTGTACAATAATTTAACTCACGCACCAATCGCTGATTTAAATGTCGCCATGCCTGCCCTTGACGGTTGGACAAATCAGCTTTATAACCAATCCTCCACCAACATGGCAGCCATTCCCGATAACAGCGTAGCTTTGGCCTTTACCTCGCCACCGTATAATGTGGGTAAAGATTACGAGAATGATATGGGGTTGGAAGCCTATTTAGGATTGATTCGTGAAGTCGCGCAGGAAGTTTATCGCGTCTTACGACCAGGCGGACGATATGTAATAAATATTGCCAATTTGGGGCGCAAACCTTATATTCCCCTGCATGCTTTTTTCTACCAAATTCACCTAGCGTTAAATTTTTTACCCATGGGCGAAATTATTTGGCAGAAAGGCAAAGGGGCGAATGGCAGTTGTGCGTGGGGCAGTTGGCAAAGTGCCAAAGCTCCGCGTTTGCGCGATGTGCATGAATATATATTAGTATTTGCCAAGCAAAGTTATTCCCGCCCCGATAAGGGCATCTCTACCCTTGAGCGAGATGAATTTATGGCCTCCACCCTATCCATTTGGAAAATTCCGCCCGAATCGGCTAAGAAACGGGGACATCCTGCGCCTTTTCCGCTAGAATTAGCCAATCGCGTGATTAAGCTTTATTCATATCAGGACGATGTCATTCTTGACCCGTTTATGGGGTCAGGCACAACCTGTGTGGCGGCCAAGCAACTAAATCGCCATTATGTAGGCTTTGATATATCGGCTGATTATTGCGAGTTGGCGAATAAACGACTAATGAGTTTGGTGGATGAAGCGCAAGCGATAACCCCGAAATAAAAAGAGCTACGAATTATGTCGTAGCTCTTTTATTAATGTTATCTGAATAGAATAAGTTGATAAAGTTTACAAAAAACGCAATTTATATTATCATGGTGTCTAACAAAGTGTCCTTAAATGTTTCGTTAATCCGTTTGAATTTATTGTTTATTGGATAAAATAAAGCTATGACCGAATCATCAGCCTCTCAAAATAAACTTGGATACATTTATCAAATTGATTATGCTTTATATGTTCTGTTAAACCAAGATAATCGCCCTGAAACTTGCCTTTTTATTGAAAAGTTAGATGATATTGAAGTTCATGATGGTGGTGATATTTTTGAGTGTATTCAACTAAAACGAACAATTGAGCCTTTAAAGGATAGTAGTAGAGATCTTTGGAAAACTATATTTAACTGGATTAGACTGTTAGAAGATGAGAAAATATTTTTGCCTAATACTTTGTTGATTTTAGCTTCAATTGCAAAAACCCCTGATGGTCATATAGCTGCATTTTTGCGACCTGATAATCGCAACATAAGTGAGGCTCTTAGACTACTCTGTGAAAAATCGAAAGATGCTTTAAGAGATGGAAAAGAGCCTGAAAAAAATACGATAGGGTATTACAAAAAAAAGTTTTATGATTTGCCAGATGATGATAAAAAGAAATTGGTTGAAGCCATTCAAATTTTAGATGAATCACCTGATTTTGAGGCCATAAAGGAGAAAATTAAAGCTTCTCTCATTACCGTAAGAGACTACAATAGGGACGCGTTTTATGACAATCTAATGGGTTGGTGGTATAGAAAAGTTGTTGAACACTTACAAAATAGATCTCTATTTCCCTTACAAAAACGCGTACTTGATGACCGATTATGTGTTATAGGTTACGAATTTGGTCCAGATAAACTTTCAAATGATTATGGAGATATATCGTTACCCATTCCACCAGAGGTTGCAAATGGTGAGATGTTGTTTGTTCGTCAGTTAGATATTATTGGTGCAAAGCGAAGTCTTGAAGATGCTAAACAAGATTATGTTAAAGCTACTTCACAATGGTCTAAGTGGATAAATGAACGACCAGAAATTGCGGATGATTTGATACAATATGATAAAAAATTGATTAATGAATGGTCTAGCCAGCGTAATATTATATTAGATGATTTTGAGAATAATAATGACATAAATGTTGATGAAGCTATAGATAATCAACAAAGAGAATTAGGGCGTTCGATTTATAAAAAAATATATGATTTTCTTGAGCCAATACGTTCTGTAGCTCAACATTATATTACCAGAGGCAGTTATCATATGTTAGCTAATAGACTTAAAGTAGGGTGGCATCCTAGGTTTACAGAGATTTTTAACCCACAGGAGAAAGAATAAGTATGCCACCAGAAAATGAAATACCTACATGGGATAATAGACCCATTGAGGTTGCAGCTATACTTAACCCTGCTTTTTGTGGGGTTTTGTTAATAGATGTATTAAAGAGTTACTATGAAAATAATGAGAAAATAGGAATGTCTTATCCGTTAGCATTTCTTGTTTTGCCAATTATTCTTCATAAAGGAACTAGAGATATTTTACCTGGGGCTAAATCAAGTATAACATTAGCTGATTGGTTTGAGAATACATGGCTTACTCATTACATTCACCCTGAATTTGTAGAGCGTACTCGTTACTTAGTTCCTTATACCAAAGAGGCTATCATTTTCAGCATGTGGCAAGGATTTATACAGTTTAAGCAAGCAAATTTGATTCCTACAGAGAAACAATATTTACAGGCTAATTTCTCGTGGGAAAAAAATTCAGAACCTTCCCAGTACCGCGAAAAGGCTAAATTTCTTGGCCGTTGGTTGGCCCAAACAGGTAGCCCTATGAGAGTGTTTAATATTTTGAGGATTAATTTATGAGTATGCAAATAAAAGCAATTGTACTTTATAACGAATCTGGCGATACGCGAGTGCTTCGCTTTGAGTTAGGCAAAGTGAATATTATTAGGGGTGTAACGGGGACAGGAAAATCGGCAATTATTCGCATTATTGAATACTGTTTGGGGCAATCTAATTTCGATGTCCCAGGCAAACAGATACGAGAGACAGTTGCATGGTATAGCGTGTTATACCAAATTGGTGATAAACAACTATTTGTAGCTAAACCACCTCCGCCTCATAATGGTACAAAATATACCAGAGCTTATTACCAAATAGATAACATTGACTTGGAAACACCTCCTAAATTGTCAATGAGTATGTTAAACGTAACTGATAGCGAAATTGCAGAAAAAATTTCAACCATGATATGGGCTTCTCTATATCCCAATGATGTACCTAATCTGCAAGAAATTTTAGTTAGTAAAGCTAGATTTTGTTTGTTTCAGGATTTTGATACAGTGGCTCATCGGCAATTATTGTTTCATCAACAACATGAGGCTGCTAACGAAATTCGAAAAAGTTTACCCTACTTTCTTGGTATTGAAAGCGATAATGATTTAACATTGCAGAAAAAATTAGCCCAAGCAAAAAAAGAATTAGAGAAAGTAAGGAAAGAAAAACGTGAGGCAGAACGCCGTAATAAAGAACTCTATGACATGGGACAAAACCTTATCAATGAAGCCAAGAGTGTTGGCCTGCTTGCAACAAATTTTGAATTAACTGATGAAAAGGATGTGCAATCCATATTAGAAATTCTTCAAGATTCAATTAGGGATTGGCAGCCCGATGTAATTACCCCTGTTTTTGATGACCGTTTGCCGCAATTAAATCGTCAAGAAGCCGAGTTAAATCGCGATTTTCACCAAATATACGACCAAATTGATAAACTCAAAACTTATAGAAATGAAATATCTGGTTATTCTCATGAAGTTGATAGACAAAGAATGCGCTTAGAATCAATTAACCTATTTGTCTCACAAGATCTATTATTTCATGAGTTAGATGCTGTAGATAGGTGTCCTTTATGTAACTCATTTCTTGCAGAAGTTAATTCAAACGTCCCAAAAATATCGGATATACGTAAAGTTTTTAATGAGTTAGAAACTAACAAACGTATTGTTGAGGATGATGATCCTAGGTTAAAAGCGCAAATTGAACGATTAGAACGAGAATTGGAAGTAAAAAGGCAACAAATAATAACCATAAAAACGATTATCAAAGGAATTACTCAAGAACAAAGTAATGGAAGGAATGTTTTACAACAAATCCAAGATACAAATAGCCAAATTTCTCGCGTTGTTCACCGTATAGAGATGTATCCTGAAATTATGCAATCTATCGGGGGAATATCTGAATTGCAAAAGAGTGCTGAAAATGCACAAAAAGAGGTTGAGAACTATGAATCTCAATTTGATGAAATGGCTCATAGTAATAATGAACGACGTATCATGAGGCAAATAAATGAAGAAATGACTCAATGGGCTACTGAAAAATTAAAGCTACAAAAAGGTAATTATCTACTTGATATAAAAGAACTAATTGTAAAGCTAGATGTGGGAGATACAAGTCTCTCAATGGATTTATTGGGGGACAAAAATTATTTAGGCTGCCACTTAATAACTCTCATGGCATTACATGAACACTTTATACAACACAAGCGGCCTGTTCCTAATTTTCTTATCTTAGATCAACCTGCTCAAGGATATTTTACTACTGAAGAGAGCAAAAGAGCTTATCAAGCTATGGGAGAGGAATTAGATCATGCAATTTCTATAGATGATGTAGCTGATGTTGAACGGATGTTTAATTTTTTGTTTGATGTATGTGAACACTTGGCCCCAAATTTTCAAATCATTGTTTTAGAAAAGGCTGATATACCTGAAAATAAACGTTTTCAAGAAGCTGTCCTTAGCGAATGTCCATGGACTGCTGATAATGCCCTAATTCCACAAAGTTGGTTTAAAGAAAAGCTTCAACCGCGCCTTCTTTAAAGAAAAATATACCTTTCTACAAATGAAAAGAGCTACGATATAATTCGTAGCTCTTTTTATTTCGGACCTAAAACAACGCATTAGCCAACTTACGGCGATAATTACGGGTCATTTCATCCTCTTCGCCCATAATGGCAAACAGGGCGAGCATGGCTTGGCGCGCCCCGTCCTGTTTATATTGACGGTTTTGGCGCACAATCGTTAAAAATTCTTCCAAAGCCTCCACATAACGTTGCTCGGCAGCCAATAAACTCGCCAAAGTATAACGGCTGGTTACATCTTTCGAGTCAGCCATTAATTTCGCCCGTAAATCGGCCTCATTTTGCCCCATTGCTTCCTGCATAAATTGCGCCGTTGCCATGATAGCTTGCGCGGCCGCCCCTTCGGGTAAGCCTGCGGGAATAGTCTTAAGCAATGTAATCCCATCCTCAATTTTCCCTTGCCTGATTAACACGCGGCCTAGCCCGACCATGGAGGGATAATGGTCACTTTTTTCTTGCAAAGCCTGACGATACAAACTTTCGGCCATCGGCAATTGCTGAGTGGTTTCCCATTGAAAGGCTTGCTGGGCATATTTATCCGCCGCCGAGGGAACGAGTCCCTGTAAAAACTCGCGCACGCGGGGTTCAGGCAATACCCCCGTAAACTCGCCCACGACCTTACCTTGCATAAAGGCTTTGACGGCGGGAATCCCCTGCACCTGATATTGGGCCGAGAGGCGTTGGTTGCTGTCCACATCTAATTTGGCGAGAATGAACGCGCCCTTAAATTCAATCGCCAGTCGTTCCAAAATTGGCCCTAACATGCGGCACGGGCCACACCAAGCCGCCCAAAAATCAACCACCACAGGGACGGTTTGGGATTGCACTAACACTTTTTGAGCAAAATCTTGCTCGGTCACATCTGTAATATAAGGAGAGATAGTTGTCATGAATTGAACCTCAAAATTTTAAGTCAGATATTTTAATAATCGCAACCCTTCCAAGCGAATCGCTGCGGGATAAAGGGCTTTGTAAATATTACAATTTGGCGATTGCACGTCATATCGCCCCGTAGCGCGATAAGTGGCAACGGGACAGCCACCCGTACACCAATATTTCCATTCGCAATCTCGGCAACCCTCTTTAACCTCCACCGATAAATTTTGAATCCCAATTTGGTCAACCCGAATGAAAGCCAAGGGGTCATCGGCTTGCATGGTGGTAACCGCGTGCTGTTGGTGCATTTGGCATTTCGAGACGTTACCATGATGGTCAAAAACTAGGTAATTTTGTCCCACCCCGCAGGTTTGCAGATGTGGCGCAGCTAAATTGGCACGGTCTACTAAGGAAGCTAACAAACTTCGACGAGGTAAATTTTCCTCAATCACCTTAAAGGCCGCTACCATGCCGTTGATAATCGCTGCCTCTTCCAAATTTAACTCCGTGTAAGATGCGGAATGGTCATTTTCACGATAAAAATTGAGGCTAAAGGGCAAATCATGGGCTAAAACCCAGGCCATAACTTCGGGTAAACCAGCCGCGCTCTGCCCTGTAACCGTAACGGAAATGTATGGCACGAGGCCATGCGCCAAAGCCAATTGAATGGACTGTGTAACATCGGTTGAAGTACCTTTACCACTCGCATAAAAACGTTGCTGGTCTTGATATTGGCCTAAGCCGTCTAAGGAAATCATCAATTTCAGGCCAAGTGATTGCATTTGCTCAATGATGTCAGCCTTAAGGAGTGTACCATTACTTAAAATAACACCTTCAACAGTCAAACCATGTTGTTCCGCCAACTGTTGGGCATAGCAGTGCAGTTGAACAATGAGAGGGAAACGTAACATGGCCTCACCGCCCGCATATTTCAGCTTGATAGTTTTGTAATGATGTTTCAAGGCCGAGCGAAAGGTCGCCGCAATAGAGGCTTGCCCCGTTTCTAGGTTCATGTCTACTTTGTGGTGAGGCAGGTAACAATAGGCACAGCGTAAATTGCAACGGTCTGTAATATGTAGCCAAGCAGTGAGGGTAGTGGGGCTTTCGGTGGTGGGTAAATTGGATTCGGTAGAGGTTAAGAAACCGAGATGAAGGGCTTGTTGTAAGATAGTTTTAAGGTAAGGGGCAGCCTGAGCCTCTAATGGGTGGGGCTGTTGATAGCGCGCCAATAAATGGAGAGCCGAGTGATTCAGTACGGCCTGAGTGTTATATTTCTGATTGTAGCAAATGGCATAACTCTCATTGAGGGTAATTTGCTGAAAATCGGTCTGATATAATCCAGTGAATGGCGGTATGAAGGCCATTACTTGCGGCGACGTTTTCGGACAATCGCAATCATCACAATCTAATTCGTAATTATCGTTATGAGAGAAGAGCATGATTTGTGGGGGTTGGTTTGGAAATATCAGCATTATTTTTTGATATAACCATTATAAAGTTAATAACCTGATAATGGCTATGCTATACTGCACAAGGTCATAAATTGAATTTCTTTGCCCCAGCGACTTTGCGTCTTGGCGTTGAAATTTTAACGCCAAGACGCAAAGTCGCTAAGACACAAAAATTTAAATGATGCTCTCGCGCAGTATATTAGGCTTAACTTAATGAAGGTTTTAATTTCTAAGCGTCCAAACTCCCGAGTCGGCGGGGTTATGGGAACGGAGTTTGATAGCTAAATCTAATTGCTTACACCAACTCAACATACTCGCATAATTTTCAATCGGGGTTTGTTGTTGCCAATGTGCGCTTAACGCTGAACTCCATTGTTTAACCACGTCAATGGGCAGGACTTCAATTTTATGTCCGAGGTTTTTAAGTTCATGTTTAATGGCATATTTACCATGGCCGCCATGTTGCGCTATTTGTGTTAAGCCTTGTTTATATAGCTCCAAAGCAGCGGCATAATCTTGTTGCTCAAACGCAATATCGGCCAAAATGCGTTTCATGCGCCCAAAAAATAGCGGAAATTGATAGCCTTTCGCTTCATAATCATCTTGTAGCTCTTGGGCATAATTAGGAATATCATCATAAATATGTTTACTATAATCATACTCTGCCTTAGCGACTAAACTATGAGTGACAATGTACAAATCCAGAAACTCCAGACCCATTTCATAAGCTCTATCGATATAAGCGAAGTCTTTCTCTTTAAATGTTTTGTTATCATTGTCTAAATACAAGGCTACATAACCTAAATAGAGCTGAATTTTAGGAATTTGTTTCAATAGCCGATGTCTCATGGCTAAACCTAAACTTTCTTGCAAATAATCTTCGGCGCGCTTATACTGCTCAATATTACGAGTTTCTGCCGCTTGAATACAATGTACAAAACCTAGCTCCGTATAAGCCCCCACTAATCGTTCAATCGCCTCAAATTTACGAAAAGTAACGACTGCTTTATTAAGGTAACTTTGGGCTAACTCATAATCCCCTTGATTGGCATAAATCGCGCCTAAAGTCGCCTCATTTTGCCCAACAGCCAGTTCATTATTTTGTTGTTGCCATAAAATAATGGCCTTTTCACAGTAATCAATTGCCTCTACAAAGCGTCCATCCATGCCCGAAACGTAGCCTAAATTATTAAGAATACTGGCGATGGTATTTGTTTTAGACCCAAGGATTAAAGCCGCTTCTAAAGCTCTGTTATAAAACTCCATCGCTTTTTGCCAGTTGCCACTCAAGCGATAAATGTAACCCATATAATTGGAAACCGTTGGAATATCTTTAATAGAGCCTGCGGTTTCAATCGCCCTCAAGCAGTTTTCTTGATATTTGATGGCGGCGGGTAGCTCTTCCCCCCGTTGCACTTCGCTAATAGCCAGCATGTTATAAAGTTCAGCTTCGCGAGATAAATTCCCTTGATTTTCAGCCAATAATTCTTTCAGCAAAGTTATCGCTTTCTCAGGATTATCGAGGTTCGTAATTTGTTTGCTATATAACAATCTATAGCTAAATAACTGATTCTCATCTAATTTATAAATGTAAGGCAGCACTATTTCGGCTAATTGTTCGGCAAAATGGAATCTTTTGGCTTTTTGCGCTTGGTCCATACAACGTTGATAGACCGCAAACCCTTTATTAATATCCCAAATTAAGCTATGGGTAATCCATTGTTGAGTTACTAAATCTAACTCGGCTTCCAACTCAGCCCGCTCCAAATCCGTGTAATTTTGGCTTTTATCACGGAGTCGTTTGTCAAATTTCTCCACTTCTGTTTTGAGATACACCGCAGCAATTTGACTATCTCGCACTCGTCGGTCGCCGTCAGGGTCTACTAAATCTAACACATGCTCATTGACCAAACGGCGCATTTCATCATGCAACGTAATACTCCCATTGGGCAAAGTCTTAACAAAAATATAACCTTTGGCCTCCTCAAACTGCTGGTCAATTTTATCCGTTGACCAACTAGAGAACAATTGGGCTAATAAACTTTTGTCTAACGGATAGATTTTAGCCATTAATAATGTTAAGCGGTTGATAGAATGACGCATATCAGCAATGTGACGGACTAATTCCAATTCAAATTTTTTCTGATACTCCATTCTTTCCCAATCAGCTAAATTTTCCAACTCCTTTAAGTTACATTTTATGAGCCAATCTATAGGAATATTTCTAGCCAACCACTCCACTGCCAAATCAATTAAAATGGGACGGCCATGGGCTAATAAAAGGAGTTTTTGAGCTACGTCTGGTTCTAAGTTGACATACAATTGGGCTTGTTTTTGTTGTAAATATAGCTCACTTGCCTCTATATCTAAAGGTGCAAGTTGAATAACCTGAATCTCATACCCAAATTTTTGCTGTAAAAATTCACCAATCTCTTTGGTATTTCGCCCCGCCATGAGGAGCAAGTAATTTTTAGCATTACGTAATATACCTGCTAAATATTGCCAAACCTCCGCTTTTTTATCCAAGTCTCCCACACTGTCGGTGGTATCTAAAAATAAAACCACCCGTTTTTCAGTGGAAACGACATTAAAACAATTGGCAAAAGCCCGATTTACTGCCAAACTTTCCTCCGCAATTCGTTTTTGGCTTAGGTCAGCCAACTCCATCTTACGAAGGTCTAAAAAACTCTCAATGTATTTGGTAAAGTTAGCTTCCCCCAATAAACGCGCAATCTTTAAGCCTATGGCATTAGGCACATGAAATGTTACATTATCAAAATCAGTAATGGGTAAAATGATTAATCGCAAGTCAGGGGCTTGTCTTAAAGCAACAATTTGTCGCTGTTGAATTTCTTGTAATAAACGGGTTTTACCTACCCCGCCATTGCCATTAATGCAGACAATTTTCTCACTATTCCATTGTTGAATGGAATCATTAATTTCTTTTAACTCTACCTCACGACCAATAAATGGAACTTGTATGGGCATAAAAATCTCCTTTTCGATGGCTGGTAACACAACATGACTGGTTTCTGGGGTAAAAATTCGTTATTAACGCAATTTTTGATAATATTCTTCTAAATATTTCTTTAACTGTTCGTAAGGCTCTTCATTGTATGAAGCCCCTCGTAAAAAATAATTCAGGGTAAATTGAAATTCTACGTCTTTTCGCAATGTACCTCTAAAATCTCTGATTATGTCACGGGCATCCCTTGAATCAGTTAAGGAACTTAAACAATTTTCCAAAATTGAACCGAAAAATTTATCAGCCAGTTTTTTTCTGGTTTCTATATTATCAATACTTAACTGATAATGTTCCAATTGTAACTCTTGATACAAAAGTTCAATCGCCACAATTACAGGACGAGAAATATTTGGCCTTAATAAGTCATTTTGATAAAGGTCTTTCGCAGTTTGACAAATACGAATAAAATGGTCAAGTTTGGTTTGGCGTAAATCAATCGCTAATAAACCACGCGTCACCCCATCTTGCAGAAACCCATCATCATAAGTCATTAAGTAAGACATAGTAAGCTCATC
>Ga0316608_1000872_pt1 | contig 12838 bp, 5 predicted proteins | sample MIS2016152B_MG_FD_207673 | JGI IMG/M metagenome (GOLD analysis project Ga0316608, IMG submission 207673) | Microbial mat bacterial communities from Middle Island sinkhole, Lake Huron, Michigan, United States - MIS.2016.152B | ecosystem: Environmental > Aquatic > Freshwater > Lake > Sediment...
AACTATACCGTTTCCAGAGGTTCCACTGCTAAAACCCGTAAAACTTCCTACTAATAAAATTTTGTTATAATCGGCACCAGGTGTTTTTATAACTTCCATATCCAATGGTATAAACATAGCTGGTGTTGGTCCAGTCACCACAAACCCGCTATTGGTGTCATACGTCAAATCTGTATTTAAACGGTTGATGTTCAAACAAGTTATATTGTTATATGCGGTAAAATAACCCACTATAATAATTTTCCCATCACTTTGAGTGTCAACCAATGAAACAATGTTATTGGCTCTTATTCCAGGCACTATTGTTGGGGTTACAATAGTCTGTTCAGTTACCGCAACAGTAGCGGTAGCAGTAGCGAAATTAGCGGCACAACCCACTTGAGTAATATTATAAACAATAGAATACGTACCAATAGCTGTTCCTTGAGGAATACTGATAACACCTGCAGCATTTATAGTAGGTGTTGGAGTAATAGTAGGTGTGCAAGACACAATAGATGTTGTTACTGTGCTTCCTGTAACAGCAACACCATTGAGCGTGTCATTAGTAAAAACGGTTGGGGTGTTACCACCAGTCAACGTATTTATAGGAGTAATAAAGTTGTCGTTAACAGCCACAATTGGCGTTACAACAATAGTAAGTGTTGTAGTATTGGCACACAAACCAGCGGTAGGTGTAAACGTATACGTGGTGGTAGCCATGTTGTTGAGCGATGGACTCCATGTACCCGTTATGCCATTGTTTGAAGTTGTGGGTAAAGCCGAAAGTGTCGATCCTTTACAAATTGGAGCTACTGCTGTAAATGTTGGTACAACTTTAGGGTTTATGGTTATCGTCATTGTTGTAGTAGTTGCACACAGCCCACTTGATGGAGTAAAAGTATAAGTAGTTGTAGCGGTATTATTCAATGTAGGCAGCCATGTGCCCGTTACACCATTGGTTGATGTTGTTGGTAAAGGGGTTAGTGTAGTTCCAGCACAAACGGGTCCAACTTGATTAAAGGTAGGGGTTACAGGAGGATTAAAAGTAACATCAGGTCCGGTATCATTGGCAGAATTATCGCTTATGGGATCTAATTGATAATTTATAGTACAAAGTCTTGTAAAATTACCTATAACCTGAAATTCAAAATTTCCAATAGGATTAGTGCCAAAAGCACTCAAAGGAACTGTAAAACAATACGTTCCGTTAGTTAAGTTTATAGAACTTGGAGCGGCAATAGTACCTTTAATAACACCGTTTTGGGTTACATTTAATAGCATACTAGTATATTGGCTATTAAAAGGAATTTGAAATGTGCCGCAAATTGTTTGTGTTGTTGTGGGGCATAATATATTAGGAATCGAATTTAAATTAATACTGCCAAAAAGTGGATTAGCACAATTACTATTACAAATATTGTCTATATATACTGTTCCAAAATGTTGCCCATAAAAACAATCAGAAACTATAAATTCAACTCTAACATTTTGACCCATTAAATCAGCCGTATTTATTCTAGCACATTTCCACCCAGTATATAAAATTGTACCATTATAATTTGCATTTGTAGTACTCTGTAAAGAGCAATCACTTGGATTTGTTAATACATTAATATTTCGTAAAATGTTATTAGCATTATCATAAATTCGAATAAGAAAAAAAGGTTTCTCATTCAATGCGTGACCATTTCCAGGATCGTTTAATATTACAGAGTAATTAAAATCAAAGAAATTCTCATTTATAACAAAATTTCTTGACATAGAAACCACATTATAGGTATAGGCTGATGATGTGTTTTGAGTAAAATTAAGTTTAATAGCCTTGTTTCCAGCTAAAACCCTACTTACTGCTGGTACTATAGGGTCATTGCCAGGCGTAACTAAAGTAGCTGATGCATTAAAATTATTGGTTCCAGTGCCTACGGCAAACGCAGTAAACTGAGTAGTTGATGTGTTAATATTAGGCCCTAAACCACTAACGGCTATAGTTGGTGCAACGGCTCTCCTAAATACAAATGGATTTCCAGTTACAGGCCATGTCTCAAATCCACCATCGGTACAAATTTGCATAACAGCATTACTATCTTTATTATATAGGTTAGGGTTTGTAAATAGCAATAAATCGTTGGGGTGCAACTTAAAATACTGTTGTCTTAGTTCGCTTTTTTTTACTTCATTAATAGTATTGGCTATCCATATATCATTAAAAATAACACCATGTTCTTTTGCTTCGTTGGTTGCATTTTTTTTCAAATCATTTATTCTCTCTTCAGTAAGTTTATGTTTTTTTATAGACTGAGCAATATAATATTCAATCTTTCTCTCAACTTTCATTTGTTTTTCAATCAATTCTTGACCGTAAGTGTCAATAGATACTAATAGAACAAATAGAAAAACAATGCACTTTAGTATCGTATTAGTTAGTGTTTGTTTGTTTGTTTGTTTGTTTGTTTGTTTGTTTGTTTGTTTGTTTGTTTGTTTGTATCATAACAAGTGTATTTTAATTTAGTTAAAAGTAATACATTTATCAAAAATAACAATAATAATTGTTGTTTTTTTTCTACATATAAAAGATATAGTGGATAGCTGTAAATACCTGCTCGCAGGGCTTCTAATAAAAAAAGCCAAACATTACTGCTTGGCTTTTTACTTTTATTTTGAATTATCTTAGTCGGCTAAAACAATTACTTTATTGTCTTTCATTTCGATAGTTCCTGATGCAATTTCAAGTGTGTAGTTTTGATCGTTTATTTTAGTAAACTTTTCTACAACTTCTTTTTCGAATTTAAAACTTGGAGCCGCGATTTTTACTGTTCCTTGTTTTAAAATAGAAACTATTGGTGCGTGATTGTTCAATATTTGAAATGAACCATCTACACCTGGTAAAGAAACCGAAGTAACTTCGCCTTTAAATAATGTAGCTTCTGGTGATACTATTTCTAAAATCATATTTTTTGAGTTTACAGTCTCAGTTTACAGTCTCAGTACTGAATACTGAATACTGAATACTGAAAACTAGATTACGCTTCTGCTAACATTTTTTGTCCTGCTTCGATTGCGTCTTCAATTGTTCCTTTTAGGTTGAAAGCAGCTTCTGGCAAGTGGTCTAATTCTCCATCAATAATCATATTGAATCCTTTGATAGTATCTTTAATATCAACTAAAACTCCAGGAATACCTGTAAACTGCTCAGCTACGTGGAAGGGTTGAGATAAAAATCTTTGAACTCTACGTGCTCTTGAAACAGATAATTTATCTTCCTCCGAAAGTTCTTCCATTCCAAGAATTGCAATAATATCTTGCAATTGTTTGTATTTTTGAAGGATTTCTTTTACTCTTTGAGCACAATCGTAGTGTTCGTTTCCTAAAATTTGTGGTGTTAAGATTCTTGAAGTTGAATCCAATGGATCAACCGCAGGATAAATACCTAACTCAGCAATTTTACGAGACAATACAGTAGTAGCATCTAAGTGAGCAAAAGTTGTTGCTGGTGCAGGGTCAGTTAAATCATCTGCAGGAACGTAAACCGCTTGTACCGATGTAATAGATCCTTTTTTGGTTGATGTGATACGTTCTTGCATTGCACCCATTTCTGTTGCTAATGTTGGTTGGTAACCTACTGCAGAAGGCATACGACCTAAAAGAGCCGAAACCTCTGATCCTGCTTGTGTAAAACGGAAGATATTATCCACGAAGAAAAGTACGTCTTTCCCTTGATCTGAACCAGCACCATCACGGAAATATTCTGCAATAGATAATCCTGATAAAGCAACACGAGCTCTTGCTCCTGGTGGCTCATTCATTTGACCAAAAACGAAAGTAGCTTTAGACTCTCTCATTCCTGGTTTATCAACTTTAGATAAATCCCATCCTCCATTTTCCATAGAGTGCATGAAATCGTCTCCGTATTTAATAATTCCTGACTCTAACATCTCACGAAGTAAGTCATTTCCTTCACGTGTTCTTTCTCCAACTCCTGCGAATACAGAAAGTCCACCGTGACCTTTAGCGATATTGTTAATTAACTCCTGAATTAATACTGTTTTACCAACACCAGCACCACCAAACAATCCAATTTTACCACCTTTAGAATAAGGTTCAATTAAATCGATTACTTTAATACCTGTGAATAAAACTTCAGAAGAAGTAGATAAATCTTCAAATTTTGGAGCAGAACGATGAATAGACATTCCGTTTTCGCCTGTTTTTGGTAAATTCCCTAAACCATCAATGGCGTCTCCAATAACGTTGAAAAGACGTCCGTAAACATCTGCGCCGATTGGCATTTGAATTGGATTTCCAGTAGAAACTACATCTGTACCTCTACTTAAACCGTCAGTAGAATCCATTGAGATTGTACGAACAGTGTCTTCACCAATGTGAGATTGTACTTCAAGTACTAATAAAGTACCGTCTTTTTTAGTGATTTCTAATGAATCGTAAATTTTTGGTAATTCAGCATCTTTGGTGTTGAAAACTACATCAACTACTGGTCCGATGATTTGAGAAACTTTTCCTATTGCTTTTGACATTGCTTATGTATTTATTTAATAGCGTTTTAGAAATGAAAAAATAGTGTCTTTTTTCAGAGTGCAAAGATAATTTTTCTAAATTGAAAATCAATAGTAAAAGTCAATTTTTTTATGAAATTTTCGTTTTTTAAAAATAGATATAATTGTTTGTTGAACAATTGGATAAGATAAAACAAAAAAACCACCAACCGAAGTTGATGGTTTTTAAAACATTTTTTTAATTAAAAATTTGCCGGATCTGCAGGAAATACTATTCTATAATTTCCTAAATCTACCCCTTTAAAATTAGAACCATATTTTGCATTTATAGCTTCTAAAAATTTATTTGAAATTAAGGCATATCCTCTTGGGCTTGGATGTACTCCGTCTAGAGAGAAGGCTCCACCAGTTACATAGGTCGAAGTCAACGTAAATCCATTAGCTGAATATCCAGATACACTGCTTAATTGAGTCATAATTGCTTTAGCATCAACTAAAGCTAAACCATTTGTAGCGGCAGCGCTTTCAATGGTTATATTATAAGAATCTGTTGCAACTTTAATTTCAGCTACTTCTGTAGGCAATAACACATATCTGTCTGGCAAAGGAAATGTAATTCCTAATTGTGCAAAAGATGCAGATGGAGAAGCAACCCCGTCTGTAGCTACTGAAGGAGCTTGTCCAATTCTTGTAGAAGCGCTTAAACAAATTAAATCTGTGGGTAAAGTTTGTCTTGCTTTTCCAAATATTTGTCCTAATGCCCCGCCTTGAGCAGCAGCTTGAGCAGCAGGAACTCCTTGTAAAATTAATCCTTGTGTAATTGCTTGTGTTAATGGAGTAGTTAAATCAGTTAAAGTTTCATCAACCATTATCATAGGATTATTTCCAGTAGTTGAAAGTAGATTAATTCTACTTCCATGTCCTAAATATGCAAGCGCGTTATGTAATGGTCCATATAATTGTGTATTTAAGGTATTAACTAAATTAACCCCACCAACCGTTAAATTTGCTTGTGTTAATTGATTGTATTTAATTACATAAAAATAAGGAAGCGATGTAACATAAGGTAAGTTGGCAACAACACCTTTTCTTCCACCTGCAACAAGTTGAGAGACTAATGAGTTATAGGAAGCATCAAAAGTTGCAGTTGGTGTTAAAGGATTAAGGCTTGCATCTCCTCCTGATGTTGCATATCCTAATTCATCATTTCCGCCAATCCACAAAGAAAAGAAAGTTGGCGATTGCGAAAGTGCATCTGCAATAACAGTAGTTGAAGCACTTGAAGCAAATCTTGCGAAATATGGATTTCCAGCCGAACTACCATAACCAGGTGCTAATAAATGGAAACTTTTTGCTCCAGGAATCCCCATGTTGTTAAAAGTACTTCCCAAATTTGCATAAGTTGTTGAAGATGTTTGATTATAAGGTGGTAGCGCAACTGATGTTGGTGCTGTTCCATTGAAATACAATCTAGGTGTATAAACAGAGCTTCCTAAGAAACCACCTACATTATCTGCCATTAAAGGAGTTGTAAACGCTCCTCCTCCTGCTAATGCAAATTGTTGTGCTAAAATGTTTGGATAGGCTCCTTTTTGAGCTTCAATAAAAAGCGCACCATCACTAAACCCAGCAGCAAACGAATCGCCAAGAGCAACATATTTTGTAAAATCGGCTGTACCTGCTGTTGGAGCTAACCCATCGGAGGTATTATAAGTGGGAGTAGCATCATCATCATTATTACACGCTACAAAGGTTAAAGAAACCAAGAATAGCCATTTGAAATTTTTTATCATAATATTTTAAATTTAATTATTAGTGGTTGTATTTATAGGTTTATGGTCAAGGAAGCAAAATATTGTTTACCTATTGATCCTGCTCCAATGATTTGTCTGTATTCTTTTCCTCCAATATTAGTGGCTCCAACTTTGAAAATCGATTTTAATTTTGGAAATCCATAACTTAATTGAGCATCAACTACAGTAGCTGAATCAATCATTCCGTCAGCAAATGAGGCTTCATATTTGTATTCACTATTCCATCTTGCACTTACATTGAAACCGAAATTTTTGAATAATTTATCGTTACTGATGGTTCCTTTAACTCTGTGTTTAGGTGTGTTGAAACCGGCTTCAAAACTTGGATCTTGAGCTTGATCAAAATCAAATTGAGCATAATTATAGTTAGCACCAATTTCGAAGTTTTTAGGAAGTTTTTTAGAGGCACCTATTCCAAATCCTAATGATTTAATTTCAACATCTGTGTTGGTATATAATTGGAAGGCTCTTCTGTCTCCTTGTGTTAAAGCATAAGCCGATTGGAAGGCAGCGTTTGGAAAAGTAAAATCACCACCGCCATCAGTTGTTGTTCCATAATAAGGAGCTACTACAGTTAAATTTCCAATAAAGTCATTGTATATATTATAGTATCCATTGATGTCGTAAGAGAAATCTTTAATTTGACCTCTATAACCTAGTTCAAATGCTTTTACAGTTTCTGGTTTTACATAATCAACATCGGTTCTATCTAAAAGTGCTGAAGCTGCTACAATAGCTGCTGCATTTGATCCCCCAGCTATTACTGCAGCACCAAAAGCAGCTGCAGAACTAGCGGTATAGGAATTTTGATAGGCGTTTAAACCATTGATAGTTACTGTTGGTGAACCAGAAAATGCTTGTCCGTTTACAGATACTGGGAGTGTTTCTGAGTATCTCGTTAAATTATCTGGTGCAGAACCAAGAAGTACAGCTGTTCCAACATTAAATCCAATGTATTGATCTTGAGTGGTTGGATTTCTAAAACCTGTTTGGAATGAAGCTCTGAAATTATGATTTTTATTTTCTCCTGCAGAATATACAAATGAAACTCTTGGGGAAACATTTCCATCGAAGTTTTTAGATTTATCATATCGAACCGAACCTGTAAACTTCAATCTGTCTTCCATGAATTTCTTTTGAACTTGAGTATAAGCACCATAGTCTGTATAATTGATTTGACTATTGGCATCGGTATAAATTCTTCCATGAGAATTTAATTCATATAATCTGTACGAACCTCCAACTTGAATTTCGGCAAATTTTATCAAATCTTTGAAGTTATAATTTGCATCGGAATGCCAAATTTTAGAATTATCAACTAATTTTGACCCTGTTAAAACACTTGCTTCATTGGTTACAGTATTAAAAGCTGCTTTAAATTCTGGTGTTCCTGGAATTAATCTACCTGTATCGGCTACACTCCTAGCATAAGCATGTGCTTGGCTTGGTAATGATCCCACTCCTGGAACTTGGTTTAAAGAGGCTTGAACATAAGAAGCCGCATATTGACCAAACCAAGTGGCGTCTGGTTTCCATATTCTGTTGATATTGATTCCTGTAAATAACATATCGTATGAATCTCCACCATCTTCGGTTGTGGTATATCCTCTAACAAAGAAATTTTTACCTTTAACTTCTAATTTATGTTGTTGCATAAAGAATCCATTTAGATAATATCTATTGGCTCCTTGATATACAGTATTTCCAAAACCAAATTTACTTTGCCAAATAATTTCAACATCATTTGCCCAAGGTTTGAAATGCAAAGAGAAGTCAACTTTTGTGTTTTGAACTTTATTGTCGGTCAATTCAACTTCTTTGTAACCAGTTCTACTAACATTATAATCGGGTAAAATGGCATTGAAAACAGCTAATTGGGTGGCATTTATTGCACCCGCATTGAACATTCCAGTTGCTACTCCTTTTATATTAGTAGAAACCTCATCGCCATACACATTTAATCCGTTATAATTGTGATGACTTCTGTCTCTTCCTGGGTTTAAATAATCTTCATAATCTGTAGCATACCAATCGGTTCCATTCATAAAGGTAAAGTTGGCTTTTGCGGCAAAATGTTTTGAAAAAGCATGAGCTACTCTAACTCCATAATCATAGTACAAATTATTTCCAGCTGCTTTTTGGCTCGTTTGACCGTATTTGGCATAAGCAGAAACTCCTTGGTTGGTAAACGGGCTTTTGCTATTCATGAATAAAATTCCGTTGAAAGCATTAGCTCCATAAAGTGCTGATGATGCTCCTGGAAGTAACTCAACGTTAGCTACATCAATTTCGGATACTCCAATTAAGTTTCCTAAAACAAAGTTTAGCAATGGCGAAGAATTATCCATTCCATCTACCAATTGCATAAACCTAGTGTTGGCAACCGTTGCAAAACCACGAGTGTTTATGGACTTAAATGACATACTACTGGTGTTCATGTGCACTTCTTTCAAGTTTTCTAAACCATCATAGAATGAAGGCGAAGCCGTTTTTTTGATGTCTTTTACAGTCATTCTTTCAATTGTAACAGGAGATTCTTTAACTTTCTCTGGTGTTCTTGAAGCAGAAACTACAATTTCATCAATTACTTTGTCTGCATCAACAAGTGTTACTTCCACTTTTTGGTTGTTTGATGCTATTGAAATGGTTTGAGTTTCAAATCCAACACTTGTAATCGATAGAGAAAGTGGTGCATTTTTAGGTGTTTTAAAAATAAAATTCCCATTTAAATCTGTAACTGTTCCGTCAGTTTCTCCAACAACTTTTACGTTGGCACCAGGAATAGGTTGGTTTTTACTGTCTTTTACCGAACCTGAAATTGTGGTTTGAGCAATCGAAATGCTACAAAAAAACAATGTCAAAATAAAATAATAAATCTTCATTAGGTATAAATTTTGTTGGTTTAAGTAGCCAAAATACAAATATTTTTTATATTATTAAAAAAACAACGAAAAAATTTCATTTTTAACAATCAATACGTGCTTTTTCTATTTATATAGTATTTTTATTTTATTGAGTTTTTATTAACAAAAACGCGATATTTGCAAAAAAAGGTAGCATTAATATAATAAAAAAAGATTTTATTATATATTTCATAATAAAATTAAACAAAAAAACGATAGAAAGAAAAAATCAAACTATCGTTTTTTTTTTATAAATATTATGTTTTTATTCCACAGTAACCGATTTGGCCAAATTTCTTGGTTGATCTACATTGCAACCTCTCATAACAGCAATATGATATGATAAAAGTTGCAACGGGATTGTAGTTAATAAAGGAGATAAAGCATCTGATGTTTCTGGAATTTCAATTACATGATCGGCTAATTCTTTTACTTGGGTATCTCCTTTAGTTACCACTGCAATAATTTTTCCGCTTCTTGATTTAATTTCTTGAATGTTACTTACCACTTTATCATAATGTCCTTGTTTTGGAGCAATTACAACTACGGGCATTTTTTCGTCTATTAAAGCAATTGGTCCGTGTTTCATTTCGGCAGCCGGATAACCTTCTGCGTGAATATAGGATATTTCTTTAAGTTTTAACGCACCTTCTAGTGCCACTGGAAAATTGTATCCTCTACCTAAATAAAGACAATTGGTTGAGTCTTTATATATGGCAGCTATTTCTTTAGCAATATCATTAGTGTTTAAAGCTTCGGCAACTTTTTCTGGAATTAATTCTAATTCTTGCAAATATCTATGAAAATCGGAGTTTGACATCGTCCCTTTTGCTTTTGCAAGGCGAAGCGCAATCATAGTTAACACAGTGATTTGGGTTGTAAATGCTTTTGTTGAAGCCACGCCAATTTCTGGCCCTGCATGCGTATAAGCCCCTGCGTGAGTTTCTCTTGAAATAGACGAACCTACTACATTACAAACTCCAAAAACAAAAGCTCCTTTTTCTTTAGCCAGTTTAATTGCTGCTAAAGTATCGGCAGTTTCACCCGATTGAGAAATGGCAATAATTACATCTTTATTAGTAATAATTGGGTTTCTATATCTAAATTCTGAGGCGTATTCTACCTCAACAGAAATTCTAGCAAACTCTTCAATTATGTATTCGGCAACAAGACCAGCGTGCCAAGAAGTTCCACAGGCAATGATTATGATTCTATCAGCTTGAATAAATTTTTCAATATTGTCTTCAATGCCCGCCATTTGAATCAAACCTGAGTTGGCATGAAGTCTTCCTCTATAAGTGTCCTTTATCACATTTGGTTGCTCATAAATTTCTTTGAGCATAAAATGATCATAACCTCCTTTTTCAATTTGCTCCAAATTCATTTGAAGTTCTTGAATGTAAGGATCCACCAAAGAATCATCTTTAATTTTTCTAATTTTTAGAGGTTTGTGCAAACGAACAATTGCCATTTCTTCATCTTCAAGATAAATAGCATTAGAAGTATATTCTATAAAAGGTGAAGCATCGGAAGCCACAAAAAATTCATTTTCGCCCACACCAATAGCCAATGGGCTTCCTAAACGAGCCACCACCATTTCATCGGGCTTCTTTTTGTCAAAAACACAAATAGCATAAGCACCAACAACTTGATTCAAGGCAACTTGAACCGCTTTTCCAAGTTTAAGTTTTTCTTTTTTCTGTACTTCTTCAATAAGATTTACTAAAACTTCGGTATCCGTATCCGATTTAAATGTGTATCCTCTTTTGATTAATTCCTTTTTTAAGGGTTCATAATTTTCAATGATACCATTATGAATTATAGCGATATCGCCTGAGTTGGATAAATGCGGATGCGAATTTATATCGTTTGGAACGCCATGAGTAGCCCATCGGGTATGACCCATTCCTATGGTTCCATTAGTAGTAATTTCTTTTAAAGATTTTTCTTCTAAATCAGAAACTTTTCCTTTGGTTTTAGATATTTTTAAATCAGTTCCGTCATAAAGCATGACTCCTGCACTATCGTATCCTCTATACTCTAATCTTTTTAGTCCTTTAATTACTATAGGATAGGCTTCGCGATATCCAATATATCCAACAATTCCACACATAAGCGCTATTTTTTAATCAGGTTTTGTATAATAAATTTTTAATTTGGGTCTATCAGCAACAATTGGTGTTGCGCTTCCAAACAATACAGTGCCTAACGGATTCATAACTGAAGCTGTTGGAACTCTATCCAAATAAGTAGTCAATGTTGTTATAGGATTTTTCAAATAAACATTTGAAACTGTATTTATAGATTCGGTAACTACAAGCCCCAAACGAACATTTGTAGAATCGTGTAAAATTAAATTTCTAACATGATCTGTAATTCTAATTTTATATCTAAGCCCTCTTCCATCGGTTACTTTTTGAGTGTCAATAATTCCACTATGAACCCTTTTGTCAAATTTTGATTTTAAACTTTTGGTGGCATCTAAGTAATAATCAAAAAGTGGTCGTTTATTGTTTAAGTCGTAAAGATAAACTCTATTAGGTTCCACAGAACCTGCCATGGTATTTTTATCAATAGTAAAAGTTAAATTAGCTTCGTTGATGAGCCATTTATTGGCTTTTATTTGATTAATTTCAGTTTGGTTTAAAATATCAATTATAGTAGCGGAGCCTTGTTGACCTCTAACATATAGTTTTTGGTCGCCAGTTGTTGGATTTGCATTATCAAGCGCAGCTGCAAATGTGGGATTTTCTTCATTTACAAAAGTATTTACCGAATTTCCAGATAAATTGATGGTTAAGCTATATTTTTTTCTAGTTGCATCGGTTGCTGAAGTTGCGTCTTCATATTCAATAACAATTTTTCCTTGTTTGAAATTTAGCATTGCCATTGCTCCTCCATCAAGATTGGAAGCTGAAGGTTCTACTTTAAAATATAGTCCTCTTATATAATCTTTAAAAACGGCATTGTTTACTAATTTTCCAGAAGGGGCATTAAATATTTTTTGTTTGAAAAAATTTGGATTCAAATCCATCCACATTCCTGGAGTTTTTCTTTCTTTAACAACAACTTTATCATCTGCGGTTCCTGGTTCATTTTCATCTAACCAAGTAATTTTCTTTTCGTCTGGACTAAAAATAAATTCAGTATTTTGTGAGCCTTGAGTTGAATTGTTTAAAGCACCTCCTTCAAATTCTATTTTATTTGTATCAAAAAGATTGTCTTGATTAGAATAATATCTTTGAGCTTCTTGAAACCCTCCATCTGGATTATAATCTCTTAAATAGTATCCCGATTCATAAACGCTTAATTTGATTTTTTTTGATTCGTTATATATAGAGTCTAACTCATAAGTTTTATCTCCTGTTTCGGCATCAGTTTCAACAGTGGCACTATCATAAAAATAGGGAACATATAAATAAACCGAATCAATTGTAATAGCTGTTGGATTGATAAATTCAGGATCCACCGATGCCAATTCTAATTGAGTTACAAAATTAGCAGTTGTTTTTCCAAATAGTGGATGGTTGTAATATCCTAAAGCATTGATTGCTAAATTATTGGTTTGAACAACTCCTGTTCTTTGATTATAAGTTTTAACCGTATAAGAGCTGTCCACATCATAGCC